>Ga0255752_10001895_pt1 | contig 23779 bp, 37 predicted proteins | sample 011ome_25_FD_179952 | JGI IMG/M metagenome (GOLD analysis project Ga0255752, IMG submission 179952) | Coastal salt marsh microbial communities from the Groves Creek Marsh, Skidaway Island, Georgia - 011512CT metaG (version 2) | ecosystem: Environmental > Aquatic > Marine > Intertidal zone >... | reverse complement strand
GAACACCAAACGAAGCGGCAACGATCACACCCAACGTATATTGATACCAGTCAGGCATGGATTCCAACGCTGCAAAACCGTTTTTTACGGCTCTGTCCGCCCAGTCAAATGGCAAAAATGAAAGACACAATGGAATACTGAACAAAATTGTTAGCCATTCGTCTTTCCACGAATTTTGTGAACCTTGCGCCATAAGACGCTCCCACTCCGCCTCGCTCGTAGCGGCACTTTTCATTATGGTCGCTTTCGCTTCCGCCTCTACAAGTTTGAGGTTGGCTGCTGCGCTGGCTGCATCTGCTTTGCCCTGCAACCAAGAAGAAGCAAGATTTCCTATAGGTCCTATCAATGCTTGTAACATTATGCGCTCCTATCTGTCTTAGCTTCTTTGCCCAACCACAATGCGAACGACGCTGAAAGCATCGCAGTGACGAGCGATACGAACGCGCTCTGTTGTGTTGTGGGATCTGGCAAAGTCATGAACCACAAACAAACCTTCCAAGTCAAAATGATCTGACATAGAAAGGCTAGGCGTGGCAGTATTTTCAACTGGTCAATAGCATTAGCTGTTAACTGAACCATGTTACACCTCTATGTTTACATTAGTTCCTTGAGGCTTTGGCCCCTCGGTCTTGGTCCCAAACCTATCATAACTTTGCAATAAGTCCAATCTTTGCTTCTGGAGTGCCTCTAAGTGTCTGTGATTGGCTCTATGTTCTTTTTTCACCCTTTGCTCTACCAAATGCGTTTCTATGCGCTCACGCGCCCTCGTTTGGACGTGTATGTCGCTGCCCACATCAAAAGGCATATTACCTACACCTGTAAGACCATCAGCCACAGCCGCCCCTTTCGATTACCCATTCCGCTATTCTACGATGATGTGTTATAATCACAATTTTTCCCCGCTCATCGTATACTATCCACCGCAATCTACCTGCTTGCACCAGTCGCATTTACCATCGACCTTGGCCCTTACCAATCATCCAAAGTATAAAACCCATGACAGCAATACCAACCGCTGCGGCTAATATACCAACGGTCCATTCTATGATTTTTCTCTTTAGCTCTTCTTTGCGATACAACTCTTCTTTACGTTGCTTTCGCATCTTGGCCTCAATTGCCAACACCTCTTCCCATGCAGACGGACCGTAATTCCAAGAAATAAACGCCTTAATGTCTTTACGCATTTCTTCCATCTTTTTCCTATGGGCAAAGATTTGTAACGCCGTTTCTTCGTCACTGCCGCTAAATTTATACCAAGGAGGGTTTTTACTTTTTTCTTCCGCGTAATTAAAATCAGAAAACGCCTTACCCCACTGGGAAAGCTGCCCACCCATATCCTGCAAGTCACGCCCGACGGCGATGCCTTTCTTAATCGCGTTGAATGCCGAGGTGGCGACACCGACGGCGGTAATAGGATCAATCATCTACTCGAAACCTCACAGGACACAAATAATCAGGATCTACACGATAGATCCTATCATAATATCCGAAGCGTTTCGACCCGCAGTCATAGTAACAGGCTTTATAGAACCAGCTTCCGTAACCGTTTATCCACATGTGTCCGTGTGCTACGAACACGAGGACGCACATCAAAACTCTCCAGCGAACCTCTGCGGCCTAGCGATAGGGCTGAACCGTTTGTTGACAAAACCACCGTTAGCATACTTGCTTCGACCCGCTTTATCTAAGGCAATGGCTACAGCCTGCTTCTGCGGTTTTCCCGCAGCCATTTCCGTTTTTATGTTTTCGCTGATAACTTTATCAGAACTACCCGCTTTCAGTGGCATCTCGTTGCTCCACGGCTTGACGTTGCACATCAATGCGCTCACGATTTACCTCATTGCGCTCATCCGCAATTTGCTCCTGCAACTCCATACGAGCCGCATCCGTAACCGCACGTTGTTCCACCTTCATGCCTTCAAGCTCCAACTTAGCCTGATCCAAGGCAGCTTTGTGGTTTGCCTCCATCTCCTTGATCGATAGCTCTTTCATGCGAATATCAACCAACGGATCCTGCTCAGAAGCGTCCTGACCCTTATACGTCATCAACGGCGTAAGCTCCTTTATAAGCTCCGCCTCTATCTGCGCTACCCGTGCTTCTACCTGCTCGGGACTAAATTGCGTTTGCAACTGAACTGGACCGTTCTGTTGCGCTTGCATCATCATCTGCTGCGCCGACGCTGGGTCCAAAGCACCCGTTTGCGCCAGCAACTGAATCTGCTGCATTTGTTCTTGCTGTGATTGCTGGTTCATGCCCTGCTCCTCGTTCAGAGCCGCTATTTCTGCATCCACCATCTCACGAGCCTTCATGCTCACATGCTGCAACACATGACCAAACAGTGCCGCCAAAACAGGAGGTGCGTTCTGCAATACAGACAACTCAAGCAACGCCAAATGCGACTGGATATGTGCATCATGATCTTGCTGTGGAAACGGCTGCGGAGCCTGACCATTAATCAACATCCCGTTCTCTACCGCTGGATCCATAGGCTGGGGAGGCGGTGGGGGCGGAGGCAAGATCTCATCAATATTCTGCACCTCTAACGCTTGATACATTCTACGATACGCCGCGTGAAGGTTGTGCATCTGGGGGTTCGATTGAGCCAGTTGTAGTTGTGTCTGGGCCAACGTGATGCGCTGCGACATAGAGAAAATATTCGGATCTGAGACTGGGAGAACGTCAATCCGAGCGTCAAAGTCTTGCGCCTTCACTTCAGAAGGAGCACCCGCCACCTCATAGGGGTAAACTGGTGGTAGGTTTTCCGCAAAGATACGTGCCAAAAGCCTAAACTCAGCCTTCTGCGCGTAGTGCAGTCTTTTGTGGATTGCAGACATCACCTTCATTCCACGCTCCAACATGGCAACCGTAGTCCCCACTGGCGTTTCCTGATTCATATCCGACATCTGCTGGTCAGCTAACGCAACGAATCTGCGCCCGTCGTTAACCAATCCACCCAACAATTGTGCCAAGGTTCCTGACGGCTCCTTGTACGGCAAAGGCACAATAGCGTCTCTGATGCTCCCACCAGGCGCGTCAATGTCCCTAAACTCTCCTGGCTGTAACGGCTCATCGTCGTTGCGTACCCGCACTCCACGGGCCTTAAATCCAGCGGGAAGGTTAGCTAGAGTCCCCGCATCGATCAACTGACGCAATAAGCTCGTCGCTGCACGGCCTAAACCACCAATCATATGGATCAAACCAAACCCGTAAAAACCCAAGCCAGGTGTAAACTTGTAGTGCACGAAATACTGACGCTTGCGCTTGAGCATATCATCAGGCGCATAGTTACGGCGGATAGCCAGTATCTCACCCGACGTCTGGTCAATCGTAACAATGTAAGGCAGCTTCACACCCGTAGGCTCTCCAGTCATCGGGTCCATATCCTCGAAGCCCTCGATGTCTAGATCCGCATGCATCTCCAAAACCGTCAATACATCGTCGCTGTAGTTCTTCGACAAACCCTCTAGCTCGTTAACTTTTTGCTTGACAGGGTCCTCTTCCATATCTGTCGATGTCTGTAAGTCCACATCACGGTACATACCCATGACCTGCATCTTACGCACATCGTTCTCATCCATACGGAGCACATGTGTTACACGGTTTGCCGTCATCAAATCAGATGCCGAATATGGAACAACCAAATCCTGTGCAGGAATAAACTTCGATACCGCACGTTGCCGCGTCGGATCAAAATATATTTTCTTAAATGTAGAGCCACTCAACGGAAGATAATACAGCAATTGATCCATGTCTGGATCGTACTCTTCCATAATTTCCGTGATCTGATAGTTCATAAAGTTCTTGACACGAGAGGCTTGCGCTTCCCTCTCAGGCGTCTTGGCCCCAAGCACTCCAGTGCGAACTGGACCACCCGCTGGCAACAATTCCTTGTACGCTTGCGCTTGGAACTGCGTCACACTCTCCGCAACCATTGGATGGGTGATGCCACTCGCTCCTTCAAACGGAGTCGTGCGCTCCTCAGTCTTGATCCCCAAAAGATCTAGACCATGCACATACGTTTCTTCCCACTCTGAACGAGAGTCCAAGTCTTCTTCGTACAAGCCTCTAAGTTCACTCGACAACTCCCCCAAGGTGCCGTCATCCAAAAACTCAGCAAGGTTTGCATCGAACGGAATAAGTTCTTCTTGTGTTGGCATGTCTTGCGCGTCAGCAAGGGCTTGTATAATCGCGCCCCCCTGTCCGTCGTCTATCACTTCTGCACCACCAGGAAATTCCATGGGCGCGTCTACAGGGATCTCCACATCGGGTAATCCCATTGTGTCGTCGAGATCCAGCCCCGAATCAACCATGTTTGGTGCTCTTGCCATTAATAATACTCCCTCCTACGGGGCCTCCATTCCATCTCATCCTCGTTTTCTCCAAGCAGTGAAATAAATCCACCCTGACGAAAACGCATCAGTGCTAAAGTCATACTATCACAAAAGTCGTCATGATCGCCATTAGGAAATGAAACTACTTCCTCAACGACCTCGTCAGCAAACTTTTCGTGCATAGGTGCCCACACCATTCCAGCTTCAAACAAAGGCGCAACCATGTGCATCCTCGTTACCTTATCATTCCCTTTGCCAGGTGAGAAGCCCAAGGCTGGAATACCACGAAGCCGCAACTCGTCAATAAGTGGTGTACCCGTCGCTTTCGCTTCGACCAACACCATGTCTGGCTCCCAATATTCGTGCTCTTCATAGGCTATCTCCTTGAGTTCAGGGAAGTTCCAACGCCCTCGTCGAGCGTCCATCAATATCACATGGTCAGGCCCACCCTCTTCAGGTTTGAAAATGCCCCACGTCGTAATAGCCGAATAGTCCGCCGTCTCCTTTTTCGAAAACGCCGTGTCATATGCTTGTATGACATAGTCCAGATTCGGAATCTTTTCCTTATCCCAGTCTTGCCACCACTCACGTTTGATAATCGCAGCCTCTGATGCCGTCGGTTGCTGCTGCCACTGCGCGTTCCACTTGCCCACAGGCAGCGATGCCTTGATCGAAAGCAGCGCAGCCTTCTCCCAGAACTCAGGCCAAAGAGGCTTGTCACTCGGCAAAATCGCTGGAAACTCCACAACCTCCCATTGATCCGCCATAACGTCGCCCGATTGCGACTGTATCAACCGTCCAGTCAAATCCTTCTTACCCCAGCGTGTCATAACTAGGATAATTGCCCCACCAGGTTGTAAACGCTGTCGAGGTCCAGAGGTGTACCACTCATACGCGTTGTCAAACGCGCTCTCACTCAGGGCATCTTGTTCCGAATGAGGGTCGTCAATGATAAAGAGGTCCGCACCCCGCCCCGTAACAGCCGCTCCAACACCCGCAGCAAAGTATTCACCACCCTTGTCAGTCTGCCATTTACCCGCACCCTTGTTGTCCTCCTTCAAGTTCGTATCAGGAAACACCTCTTTGTACGCTGGATCGTCAATCAAATCACGAACCTTACGTCCAAAACGCACCGCAAGCTCCGTATTGTGCGTAGCTTGAATGATCTTGAGCTTCGGATTGCGGCCCAAGAACCAAGCAGGCATCAAGTAACTTGCAAATTCTGACTTCGAATGACGAGGTGGCATATTAATTATAAGCCGCTTGAGTTCTCCTCGTGCAACGCGTTCAAGTTTTTCAGCGATAATCCGATGATGCCGCCCCTCAATGAAGTTTTCATAGACGTGATGCGCAAACGGCATAAACTTCTCAGAGGCTTCCTCCCGAAGATCCAGCTTCTTCTTGGCTTCAGTAAGAGCCAAGATCTCTTTTAGTGCTTCTTCTGGAAGAGCCTGTAAGTTCACGGACGTACCTGCATGATCCCCGTATTAGCTCCCGCCAATCCCGAGGCCCGTTGCTGTTGTCTCGGACCACTCATCGACCGACTTAACCGCGATAGCTGCTGCTGAATCGGGTTTGGAGCTATAGGTTGTAGTGGGGTTGGTATAAAGTTGTTTGCAACCTGCGTATAGTCTGAAAGTGGCACCGATGGGTCTGGTAATTCCATCGTCGGAAGGTCTGGTGTAAGACCCGTAGACGGATCAATCACACACATCATCTGCTCACTGTCGTAAACATACCCCTCTGGACAAGGGTCCGTGGTCCCAGAGTCGCTGTCCAATAGCTCGTCAACTACGCTCGGCCCGTCATCGTCCGAGCCCGTGTTGCTCATCATCGCCTCACGACGCGCTACCTGCTCGGGATCCTCGTCCAATGTATTCTCGTCCAATGTATTATAAGGCAATCCTAACACGTTATAAGAGTAAGTGCGGCCCTGAGAGTCCTGATAAATAGGCTTCCCGTCAACAATGTTTACAATTGGATCGTCCGCCCGAGCCCCACCAAGGTAACCTAAAACTCGTTGAGGCAAACTGGTTGCCATCGACATAATTCCGTCCTGCTTTGCTCCAGGTAACGTTAAATAATCTGAGGAGTATTCATCTGTTCGACCAGAAGATACCGCAGGGTTCAACTGCTGAAACGTAGGCTGTCGTTCAGGAGAATAGGTCGCGCTCGTGATATTCCCTTTGTCATCTCGCTCAATAATATCAGGGCGGAGTACAGGGCGAACATTAGCCGTTTCAGGCAATCCCGTAGAACCCGATCCCGATCCCGATCCCGATCCCGATCCCGATCCCGACGGCGGGTTATTCGCACGATACCTGTCCGCTGCGGCTGCGCCTTGGTTGTTCTCAATCGTCTCCGCCGTCCGCTCGTGATACGCGTCGTCCTTCTTCTTGAACCCCAAGCCCATCGATATGTCGTCTAATATGCTCATTATTTGTCTCCTCCAAGTGCGGGAAGTCCAAGATCCACACCGTACTGAGTATTGATTGCATCAAAATACGGATTAAACGACTGACCCACGTTCAATCCCATGGGCTGTAACCCAAAGTTCTGCTGGCCCCCATACGAAGGCTGGAATATGTCAGGCGAAAACGCCGTCTCAAACTGCAATGGCTGCAACGAATAAGACGTCGGATCCAAGGCCGTCTGACCCATAGCCGTCGCCGCCTGCGTATACTCCGACAATGCAGGTGTCTGCGTCTGTAACGACGCCAAACCAGAATCAATCTTGGCCTGCTTGTCCGCCGCACTCTCCGTCAAGAAATTAACCGCCTGACCCATCCGCTTCTGCCTACGAAGACCCTGTGCATCCGCCAAAGACGCATCCAAATCCGCCTGCGTCCGAGCCTGCGTACCCGTCAACGCATCAAACTCTCCGCTCAACGTGTCGTAGTCCGAGGATAAATTCCCATAGGTCGTCTGTAACGTACCCAAATCCCCAATAGCCGTGTTGTAATCCGTGGTCAAAGTGCCGTAGTTGGACGTAAGCGTGTCGTACAACCCACTAAGCGTGTCATACTCCCCAGCCTTCTCCCCCAACGCCTCCTTCGTTTCCCCAAACGTCTTCTCTAAATCCCCGTACTGACCGTACAACGTGTCATATGTACCCTGCAAATCCCCATAGTCCGTGGTCAACGAACCGTAGCTCCCGAACAACTCGTCAAACTCGCCCTGCAAGTTGTCCATCGCACCAACAGTAGACGTGTACGTCCCCTCCAAAGTGCTATACGCATCCTCCGCAGCCTTCAACTTGGCCTTCGTGTCCTCAATCGCTTCCGCCTGATTATACAAATAACCCAAACTCGTCGCGTCATCCGTCGCGTCGTACTCATAACCCATCTCGTCCAATAGGCCCTTGTACCGATCACGCTCCTGTACCTCGTCCCACAACGTAGATAATTGACCAGACGTCAAACTCGGATCAACCAAAGACCCATAACCAAGGCCCCCGATCAAATTACCAAATTCATCCCGCGACTTCGCCTCGTTATACGCATCCACATAACCCGCGTTGTCCATATCGTCGGTAATCAAATTACCGTAACCAAAATTCCCTATCTGCTCCGCATAGTAATTCCTAAACGCACTGTCCGCCTCGTCACGCGTCCGATACGACCCAGCAAAATTCCCATAATCCTCACCAGCAACAAACAAACCTGGATCATAATTATCAAACGTCGTATACGAAGAATCATCCTCACCCATCCAATCAGGACGCTGATTCAAAATCGCCGTCGTCTGGTTCTTGTACGCCTGATGTTGAGCCCCGTAACCCGCGTTCTTTAAATCATCACTCTGACCAGACAACCAACTGTCAAAATCCGTCACTCCCTCATTAATACGCTGGTCATAAAACGAACGATCATCGTTCTTCATGTCCGCTTCAGTAGCATGAATCTTGTTCGTGTAATCAGAAACAACATGCTCTGGTATATACGCACCACGCTCGTCAGCCGTTAAACCAAATTGATCCTCGTTTAAATAATTTACATAACTACTAAACTGGTCATTAAAATCCGCGTCAGGCTTGTTCGCCGCACTCCATGTCGCAAAATCATCTGGCGTCGGTACTGTAGGAGCAGTGTCTCCACCACCACCGCCGCCGCTGCTACCAATGATGAGCGAGCCTATAATAAATCCAGGTAAACCCATTAAACCAAATCCCTCGCATATAAGCCACCAATAGGCTCAAAACCAATCCGCTCCAAAAATCTACCCTTCCGATCTATGTCGCCTCCACTCGATAGCGCCAAAACAGTGCGTACCGCACCCCTCAACTCACACCAAGCCTTAAACCCTTCTACCATACGTTTGCCAACAAATCCACCTCGCGAAGATTCCCGAACGTAAAACAACAACTCACAACCCTGTAACTGCTCAGAAAACCAAAAAGGCATCACCCCACCCAACAAAACACCAACAACCTCATCACCCTCAACCGCAATACCAGCATAACCACTCTCCATCATACGACCCACAAACTCCGCCGCACGACCCCGATCCAACTCAAACTTACTATAATCCGTCTCAGAGTGCATCTCCCAACACAACTCCAATATAGCCCCAAGATCCTCGGGCCGCGCTTCTCGGTACTCGGTCATGGGCCCTAGTCTATACCAACCCCAAATGAAAATATAGTGGCGATTTTTTCTGGGCTTGTGGTCTACATACAAGTGCAATGGAATTACCCCCGAATGAATTTATGAAACCATGTATATAACACGCATACAGCAGCTATACCCCCCGAAACGGGGGGTGCGGGGGTCGCGGGTCGCGCTGCGGGTCGCTGCGGTGCGGCGGAGTAACCCCCCAATCGTGCTGCATTGCGGCATAGATCTGGGGGGATTATCTGGAAAATAATTGTAAAAAATTGTAATTAATTGTATTTTACCTGTTGACTTTATGGATTACATGCCCTACATCTATAGATGTAGCGAGTTGCTACAGTTTAACCAGAAAGGAAAGACAATGTTCAACAATCTTATGATCCGCTCAATTATCGAAAGCCAAAGCGAAGGCGATGACTTCAAAGCGGATCTTACCGCCGAGCTCGAAATGATCGACCGTATCGAGAAAGAGCTCAAGATCCTAAAGCAAGCCCGTCGCGAATTAGCAGTAGAGGAAGGCTTCGCACAATTCAAAGAAGTGACCATCAAGGAACATATCCGCAAGGAACATATCCAGAAACGCTTCACTTGGATCTAATGTCGAAACGGGGGCTTCGGCCCCCGTCCACCGAAACTGACCAAAGCGGTGCTGATGAGACTGGTCAAACTAGAAAGGAAAGAACATGAAACGTTTAATGAAAAAGGAACCAACCCCGCTGGATCTTGTAGCCGAAGCGATGAGCGATGAGCTCCACTTCGAAGTGACAAAAGAGCAGGCAATCCAGCGCCTATGTAATGAATACCTGAACAGTGTAAAGACAAAAGGTAAGTAATTAATAGGGGGCTTAGGCCCCCGCCCATAAACTAGAAAGGAAAGACAATGGGAAAGAAACAACACTTTGAAGACTTTGAAACAAACGATATGTTCTCAACACCTGAAAGCATGAAAGCGTTGAGAGAATATCTTGAAAAGTTTAACGGGCCCGAAGCGGTGATCGCCCAGACTTGCGCAATGCTGATGTACAATTACATTGTGGCGAATTATCACCTGACTAAGAAATAAAAGACTTGTGCCCCGCTTTAAAGTGGGGCATAATTTATTTGTTCAATTAGAAAGGAAAGAACATGCCTAGAACATCATTCGGAAAAACACGTAAAGCTGATAACCCATACGCGGTATACACTGATCCGCGCACTGGCTGGATCTGGAAAGTATTGAAAACCTACAAGCATTCTGACGCCGAGCGTAAAGATCCATATGCTCGGTGGTACATGGCTACATCATCGCCATGGGTGACTGATGAGCTTGGCGATGGTTACGCTGCCGAAGTCACTCAGAACGGGATCCTTGTAGATGCCGAACCTGAATGGCGCGACGAATACAGCGTATAACTACCCCCGCCCAGGCGCTGCGATAGATGGAAGTCTACGCGCCTGGGCTTTTCATTAGAAAGGAAAGACCATGACACACAAAGAATTTATGACTGAGCTAAAAGCATTAATGAAAGATTGCGAAAGCGATCCTTGGCTGCATGCCGAGATTGGCGGTGCGCTATCTGTAACCTGGGCGGTCAGACAACTGATCAAAAAACTGGAGGAAGAGTGATGGCTATTCTAATATTCTTGTGCGGATTTATCATCATCGCCTGCATCGGTGCATGGATCATCGAGCGTTAAACTAATCCCCTGGCCCTTGGGATAATGGGCTGTCTTTCCTTCGGGCCCAGGTGCGCAAGCGCCTGGGCCTTTGGCGTTCAAGGCGCAGGCCGCAAGGCGCAAGGCGCAAGATCGTTGCCACCTGGCAACCATTGCCAAGTGTCAATTAATTGTTGACCACTTGTTCCTGGTTTGGTAGTGTCAGGTATAGGCAATAAGGCCTAGTTAACCAGAAAGGAAAGACCATGAAAAAAGGTTACACTTCACACCGGAACCTAGAGGCAGAAGTTCGCATCGATCTAGGCGAGCTCGGAACAGTGATCCGCGAACTGCCAGAAGATAGCAAGATCCGCCAGAAGTTGGAAACGGTAAGGCGTCAAATCTTAGAAGACATCCGCAGTTCAATTGAATACGAACTCAACTAAGGAGGCGGGGGGCTTGGCCCCCCGATTTTACATGACGAGAGAAGAGTTTTTTGAATGGTTGGACACATGCCCGACCCACAAGTGGGAAATCACTCACGAAGAATACGGCCACGTTGTCGTGTCTTTTCCTAATGAAGAAGAAGAGGAAGAATAACCAGGGGCCACAAGGCCCCTCTTTTTTGTCCAGTTGTGACGCGATCATTTTGTTGACGTTAACAAAATGATCGGTCTTGCAAAAGGGCGCAGGGCGCAGGGCCAGCGCGCAAGGCGCAAGACAAATAAAACTTGTGCCCTGATCACAATCTGATATTATCAAACTGTTAACTAGAAAGGAAAAACAATGAAACACGCTATCATCTACAACGGGCCCAGCCTATTGGATGGAAAGCCAATTGTGGTCATCGCGACCTACTCAAACCGCAACACCAAAACGGGAAAGGTCGTGCAAACTTATATCTTGCGCAGCGACATCAACCCTCTGGAAGCCAGCAAGACTGGCGCAGACTTTTCAATTTGCGGATCTTGCCCCATGCGCGGCGAAGTTACAACGGAGCCAAAGCGCAAAATTGCCAAAGGTCGCAAGTGTTACGTTAACTTGGGCCAAGGTGTCTTGATTGTTTTCAAAGCATACAAGCGCGGCGTTTATCAAGAGGGGTCCGCGCGGGATATGGGGCGCGGTCGCTTCGTGCGCGTCGGGACGTATGGCGATCCCGCCGCCGTGCCGTCCGAAGTGTGGGACGAATTACTGGCAGAATGTGAAACTTGGACCGCGTACACACACCAGAAACCATGGCGTCCCGACATCGCAATGCAAAGCGCAGACTCACACTCCGAAGCAATCGCACATTGGAAAGCTGGACGCCGGACATTCCGAGTCATCGCGGATCTTGGCGACATCGACAAAACAAACGAGGCACTATGTCCCGCATCAAAAGAAGCTGGACGCCGCGTCCAATGCACAGCTTGCAAACTTTGCAAGGGATCCAGCCTAGCAAAATCAATCGCGATAGTAGAACACTAAAGACCAGGGGCCAACGGCCCCTTTTTTTATTCGCCCACCGCTCGGAGCCCACGGTTAGGGCGCAACAAACCAGTTAAAACAGGGCGCAGGGCGCAGAACAAGTCAGGAACAGAGCCAACGCGCAGGGCGCAGGGCGCAAGACACCCCTGATCTCGGACCTCGGGCCCCTGATTTCCCCCAAATAAAAGTATCTCTTGGGTAGAGGCCCTCTTTACTAAGTAAAAATTTAGACCACCCCGAGCCCAATATGCCATATTCCAAGCAACTTGGTGAGGAGAGATATTTACCTTATTGGATTTTGCTACCTTCAATTCCATCCAAAAGGGTATGCTGTCCCATACGATATGGACATCAGGTACACCTCCGCCGTGCTTGTTTTCAATCCTCGTTGCGAAGCACTTCTTCGGTAGGTTCGTCCTGATCGATTGCCAAAAGTTCGCCTCTGGTCCCTTGCTCATCTGGTGTAATATCCTTTGCTGTTCCTTCGATCACAAACGCTTGCGGATATTGCTTCTGCAATGCAGCCAGTCTGGCAGTGATTTCATCTCGCGACATCTGATCAATGGTGTTGATGTTTTCTCTTCGATCAACGGTCAACCCACCCAAAGCAGAGCGGATCTTTTCGGCATTGATAGCAGCAGAAAATTGTCCTGCATCTTCTGCACCAAGCGAAAGTTTATGCAGACGTTCAAGCTGTCCGATGGTTGTCACACCATACCGCCGTTCTCTTTCTTCTCGAAGTTCTTGTATGTATTCCAGAACGTGAGGGTAATCACGACCATTCAAAAGTTTGGATGCCGATACATTGGCGGCTTCAGCAGAGAACCCTGCCTTCCTCGCACATTCAGCATTCGAGTAGATGCCTTCGACTACATGTCGAGCAAAAGTTTTCTGTCGGTTGGTCAGTTGGCGACCATGTTCTTGTTCAATCTTCTTCTCAAGGGATGCCATGTTTGCCTCGTTGTGTTCTGGTCACAAGCTAAACCAAGGAGAATTAGTTTTCAATAGAGAGGTGGAGCTATGCATTTACAGAGGGGCTCATGCATCCAGTGCAACTCTACTATAGGAGATTTTCCTACAAAAGTGTAATCACTGTAATCATTTTGTAATCATCTCAGGGCAGTTTTTCCAATGTTTTCAATGGGTGATTACACTGATTACGGTGAATACATCAGATTTGGATTGAAAAAAATATTTTTTTAAAAAATCTAGCTCAGACTGTATATATGTAATCTTTGTATTTTGGATACCCGCTTGACAAGAGGACCGAGATCCATTAACTTACAAGCTATCAACAAGTAAAGAAGGAAAGATCTATGAAAGTATTAATTGGTTGCGAGACATCAGGCACGGTGCGTGATGCATTTTTGAGAATGGGCCATGATGCGTGGTCCTGTGATATTCTACCATCTGACACTCCGACTAATCGTCACATACAGGATGACATTCGGAACGTGATGCGTGATGACTGGGATTTATTGGCAGTGATGCATCCGCCTTGCACGAGGTTGTGCAACAGTGGTGTGCGTTGGTTGCACAAGGCTCCGCCCAATCGGACGTTGGAGGAGATGTGGAAGGAGCTTGATGAGGGTGCTGCATTGTTTTCTGATGTGTGGAACGTGGAGCATATACCGATGGTTGCGGTTGAGAATCCTGTGATGCACAAGCATGCGAAGGTTCGGATCAAGAACTATGAGCCGTTTGCTCAGAGCATACAGCCTTGGGAGTTTGCTCAGTCGGATGATTGTGCGGACAATGTGAAGAAGCGGACATGTTTGTGGCTGCGTAATTTACCGAAGTTGGTACGCACTGGGAGTTTGGATGGATCGACGGCGCGTGATGAGTGTCACAAGTTACCGCCGAGTGCGGATCGTTGGAAGCTGCGGTCTAAGTTTTACAGGGGCATTGCTGATGCGATGGCTATGCAGTGGGGGGCTTTGGCATGATTTTATTACAGGAATATACGATCCGAGCGAACCGTGGTCGCCCTCGCATTTGGTTGGAGGGCAAGCGGTTGGTCGAGGCAGGTTACGAGCGCGGCGTTCGGTATAACGTAATTCAGTTACCGCTGCGTGATGGAGGAATGTTGTTGGTGCAGAACGAAGAGGGCACTGGCAAGCGCAAGGTATCGGGGAAGGGTGACCGCCCGATAGTTGACATCGTTGGAGCGGAGATTGTGAACAGCAAGTTGCGTGTTGGCGATGAGGTCGTGATCACTTACGATTGTGATGTACGGGAGATTTTAATCAGGAGGAAAGAGAATGCCTAATCATTGTTATCAGCAGGTCCGCATCGAGGGGCCACATTACTTGGTGTCCATGCTTTACAATGGATTGACTGAGAACGGTTACGATCCCCACCGTGGGGGTCGAGCCAAGAACCCACAGTTTTGTCAGTTGGTTTGTCCGATGCCGTTCGAGCAGTGGCAAGCACCGAAGGCCAAGTGGCGTCAGTTCAACGTCGAGGGTTGGTATGACTGGCGCGTCAACAACTGGGGAACCAAGTGGGATGTATGTGAGGTTGAGATCGACGAAGAGTTGGACCATGAAACCAGAGAAGATAATGGAAGACTTGTAGAGGCTGATACTAGGTCATGGTTCGAGTTTCGTTGTTGGACGGCATGGGGTCCGCCTGTTCCAGTGTGGGACAAGCTGCATGAGTTGGGTGTCAAGGTTCATGCTACCTATCAAGATGAGGGTGGTATGTTCGAGGGCGAGTACATCGACGGCGATGATACTACATGGACACCAGAGGACGAGGAGGAGATGGAAGATGCCTAGTTTACCGTTGACCCAAGAGCAGTTGGAAAACTTTATCTTGCACCATGTACATCTGTGGGCGCAGGAGTTTGTGAAAGCGAACGGTGGTAATTTGTCCGAGGTTATGGATGCAGAGTTCGGGTGTTTCTATGTGCAGATGGCGGACAAGTTTCGCAACGAGGTGCTGCCCAAGTTCGAGGAGGCAGCGTGATGGGTAAGATGAAGGATCTGTTGATCGAGTTGCAAGAGACGCCGATCATGGTGCCATGTCCAGATTGTTTGGGCGATGGGGTGATTGAGTATGAGATTGCTCGGCCTCAGAGTTTTACCCGAGACATTGGGTACTTGGACACGGCGACTGAAACGTGTGAGACGTGCAGCGGCGACGGTGAGATGGAGCGGCTGTGCGATTGTGGGATGCCTGTGACTAAGATCATGGGCCAAGATGCAGAGATATGTATGGAGTGTGCAGATGACGCATAGGTTAGAGGTACTGATGCTTCCGAGTGTGATGGAGCAGGGGAACATTGCGTATGACAATGTGAAGGAATGGGACTTTAATTTGTCTCAAGGTCTTATGATTGAGTTGGAGGATGGGGCAGTGATTTACCTAAACCCGATGCATGTCATAGGTGTAGTTTGGAAAGAACTACAATAAGGGGTTGACATGCGGACCATCCGCATGCAACAAACAATTACTTTCAACTAGAAGCCAAGTAAGGAGAAAATATCATGGCAACGAAGAAAGCACCACAAGAAGCGGCATTGGAAATTCAACCGTTGAAGCAGGGTCGCGTAAAGCTACGCATGATGGGCACGACCCCATTGTATTTTAACAGCATGAGTTCGAAGGCTATGCGTGATTTGTTGATTGGTGGCGGCAAGAAGACTGCTGCGCAGCGCAAAGAGATCAAGCACAATCCAGAGCAGGAGTACCGAGATTCGGTGTACAAGAAGCCGTTTGGGGAGACGTTACTTTGTTTCCCTGCACCTGGTGTCAAGGGTGCGATGGCGACTGCTGCGTTGGAGACTGACGGTATTACGAAGACGAGTGTGCAGCGTTTGATCTTTTTGCCACAGACGCACGTTCAGATTTGGGGCAAGCCTCAGTTGAAGATTGACATGGTTCGGTCTGCGGACATGAACAAGACGCCAGACATGCGGACCCGTGCGTACTTGCCGCGTTGGTGTGCGGAGGTTGACATTGCGTATGTGCAGCCGACTTTGTCTGCGTATTCGATTGTGTCGTTGTTGACGAACGCGGGATCGATTGTGGGTATCGGGGACTTCCGACAGGAGAAGGGCCGAGGATCGTTTGGCACGTTCCAAGTATTGACTGAGGACAGCATGGGTTCGTTCCAAGAGGAGTGGGATGAGTTGATGTTGGAGGGTCGAGATGTTCAGCAGGATGCGTTGGACAATCCAGAGTATGCGGATGATCAGACGGCGGAGCTTATGCAGTTCATGGCGGAGGAAAGATCCCGTCGGGATGTTACTCTCGTTGCTGCGGAATAATACTAGCATTAATAACAACGGATCGGGGGCCGAGCGCCCCCATCCATTTAGAGTTACAGCCGTGACCAACTGGCGAGAGGTGTCTCACATATGCACCGATGTTGGCGGCAAGCTGTGAGTGTCTTAACCGCAGCAATTAGAGGGAAGCTATTCTTCTCCGTTTCCTGATCTAATATTTTGGTCAAGGTTAGATATGTTGAGACGGTCTGGGTGAGGCGCGGTCGAGCACGTTCGGTTAAGGCGGGGTACGGTCCGGTTGGGTCAGGCGGTCCCGTTTCGTTTGGGTCTCACAGGGTTCGGCTGGGCAAGATGTGGTAAGTTTCGGTGTGGCGGTCAAGTTCAGGCGGGTCCACGTTTGTTACGTTAAGGCGAGGTAAGGCGGTCGAGGTGTGACAAGGTCGGTTATGGCAAGTCGGGTTAAGACGGTCGGGGCACGGTCCGGTTTGGACGGGTTCGTTGAGTTGGGGCGCGGCACAGGCATGGCCCGTTTTGGTTTGGCGGTCTAGGTTGGGTACGGCGGTGTGTGTTGGGTTTCGTTGGGTCAAGGTTTGTTAAGGCGGTCGGGGTCATTCTAGGTGAGGCGTGATATGTTCGGTTAAGGCGTGGCCTGGTCACGGTACGGCGGTCTTGATTAGGTGCGTTCGGGTTAGGTTCGGTAGGGTGAGGACACGGTACGGCGGTCATGGAATGATAAGTTGAGGTATGTCGGGTTCGGTCAGGTCGTGTCATGGCGGTCTAGGTTGGGTGTGTTGCGTTGTGTCCCGTTGTTATGCGGTGTGTCATGGCGGTCCCGTTTGGGTGGGTCGTGTCATGGTTAGATCCGACAAGTTATGTCAAGGCGGTCGAGGCGCGGCATGATGAGTCACGTTGCGGTCAGTCGGGTCGCGGTACGGCGGTCAACTAAACAGCTAGAAAAGGAGAAAAGAAATGGCTGGTTTTCCAAAGAAAGAACGTCAAAGAATTATTGACGATTACTTAGCGGCATCGGGCCGCAACATGTTTCATCCTGCGGAGTTCGTGGATTGGTTGGGTGGACAGCCTGACCATGAGGCGTATGAGTGGTTCTATGGGATGGAAGATCAAGAAGCTGCACGACAGTGGCGCATACAAATGGCGCGTCAGATGGCGAGTGGTCTGAGGATCGTGGTTCAAGAGTCGGACCCCGAGGATCAGGTGGTGAGCATAAGCGTGAGGGAGTATCCTACGTTTATAAGTCCGGTGAGTTTACGCAAGAAGGGCGGCGGCTACGAGCGGTTTGATCCTGACAGTGATGACTCGCAGCGTGAGTTGCGGCGACAGGCCGCGACGGCATTGGCGACCTGGTTGGGAAGATACCGTGGTTGTGCGGAGAATTTTGGGTTAAACTTGACAGCAATAGAGGAGATTGCGGAAGTTCTTAGAGAGAAAGGAGAGAGCGATGTTCAAGAAAATGTGGGATAGGTTGACGCGCAAGCGACAGACCAACCAGAAGCTGACGAGGAAGGAGCAGATCCTAGCTGAGTTGGACCGAGGAGTTGGGACTGCGAAGCAGTTGGCAGACCGCACTGGTTTAAAGCTGACGATTGTGAGGGCGACGATGACGCAGTTACACAAAGCGGGAATGATCAGGGACACTGGCAAGAACGCGGGTCGTGAAGGTGTGTGGGAAGTTTCCCGATGATTGAGTTTTTCACGGCACTTGTGATTGAGTACACGGTGCAGGATCACGAGATTGAGACGACTGTTTGGTTTGAGAGTGAGAAGCATTGTGCTTCTGCTATGAGTGGTGGGAGTGCAGATGGGATATACAACCATTTGTACGACCTCTACGGCAACGACATCATGATGACCTGCGAGACAAGTAGTAAGGTGTCGAAGTACATCAGGCCAAGATTACGGCCCGAGAAGGAGGCGGTCGATGGGTGACGAGCAGTTGACTACGTTTCAGGCGGCACAATTGAAATGGCTCAAGCAGCAAGTAGATAACTTGGCGGACGAACGGTACAGGAAAGATGCCCGTCCGAATATACATCGTGAATTGTTTGCTGCTCGGGAAGAATTAGATAACTATGTTCAGGCTCTAAGAGATGGAGGATACAACATATGAGTCGATGGACAGCAGCACAGAAAGAATGGCAGGGATACAAGCGCAAGATGGCGAATGGTCATGAGGCTATATCCTTGTCCCAACCACCGTGGGAGAAAAAGGATGGAACACTTGGATCTGATAAGCGATCTGATCAAGAGAACACAAAAGCAGATCGACGATATCGAGTGGGAGAACCACACGGATCCAAGGATCGAGGCCCTAGTTCGACAGCTTAAATATTACAAAGAACAAGAGAAAGAAGGAGAAATTTATGAGCCGAGATTTTAAGACAGAATCGATGGGTGTGTTGGTCGAGGGTAAGACGTACTCGGGTAGCGCGTTTGGTGTGAACGACGAGGGTGAGGCTGTGTTCTTTAACTCTCGGATTGTTGAGCGGATGGAGCTTGAAGAGGGCGACGAGATTGTTGCGCACTGCATCCCTAACTATGTGGACAAGCGAGACGATATTCCATGGCGTTGCATACGAGTGGACGAATGACTTGCAACTAGCCCCCAGTCAATGTATAAGTCTTATACAAATGGACTACAAACTGGGGGCGCACATGGCTCGAAAGAAAATGAAAGAGAAGGACAAGCAGCAGTTTCAGAATGTTGGCTTGTTAAAGGAGGACCACGATCTGCTTCGCAAGTTAGCGGATTCAGAACAGAGGTCCATGGCACGACAACTATCTGTATTGATTCGGAAAGCTGTTGCCGATACGGAACCTGCGTGATAGGATATATTTACACTGCTCGACAGTAAGACCCATGCCTGTGGCCTTACTGCCTCATATAACTAGCCCCTTAAACGGGGCTATTTTTTTGCCTCATTGGGTTTACCTTTCTTGCCTTCGATCTGGTAATCTTTTTCTTTGGAGTAGCCACGGATCTGCGTGACGTTGTTGCGCTTCATGTTCTTGAGGAAGGCTGCGGCAATGTCGGGCGTGAACCCTGCCAGTTCCCCGAGCTCCCTTGAGGCGGAGTCCAGGTTGGTCCAGCCTTTTTTGTAGTCGCATACTGCTTCGATTATTTCGTCGTGGGTTTTAGTCTTAGCCATTCTTTTGCTTCCTCTCCTAGAACCTTGGCTCCGATGTTGATCTTGTCTCTGAGGGACTGCACGATCTTCTCGTCGATTGTACCTTCAGTGATTAGATCGATGTATGTTACGTTGTTCTTTTGTCCGATCCGATGGGCGCGGTCCTCTGATTGGATGCGCGTTTCAAGATTGAAGTCGTTGGCATAGTATACCACGAGGTTAGCTTCGGTCAAAGTCAGGCCGTATCCAGCGGTGGCTGGGTTGCCTACGAAGAAACGGAGCGGGTGGTTGGGATCTTGAAAGTTCTTGACGATGTTGTTGCGGTCATCGTCGGATGTGTCCCCGTAGTATGCAGCAGCGCAGCCGTCCCCGAAAGTTTCGTTTAGTGTACGCGTGATCTGTTGGATGTCGTATCGGAAACGTGACCAGATGATTGCTTTGCCTTCGTGCTCATCGAGTATTTCTTTGAGAGCATCCATGCGAAGGGACGGGAAGTACAGCATTTCGTCGTCGTCAGTCTTGAGGTGACCGGACATGATCTGTTGCAAGCGTAGCATCTGCGTAATTACGGCGGGGGCCGTGGACATCTCACCGCTGTCGAGCATGACCATGGCGTTCTGCCGGATCTGGTTGTACATGTCCCGCTGCTCGGGGGTCAGGCCAACGTAGCGTACTGTGTACATTTTGTCGGGGAGATCGAGGCAGTCTTTCTTGAGCACCCGATAGGAGAACATGTCTATCTTATCGGTTAGCTCGTCGAGGTTTCGATATCCGACGATCTGTTGGAACGCAGATTGGCCCATGGTTTTCTTTTGTACGATGGCGTAGCGACCTTGGAATGCGTAGTAGGAATCGTATCCCAAGAGACCTGGTCGTAGGAACTCGCACTGCGAATATATATCCATCGGACTTTTTGTCACGGGAGACCCTGTCAATAGTCTTTTGTACTTGAATCCCGATGCAATCTTCATCAAGTTCTTGGTGCGCTTGGCCTTGTGGTTTTTGATAGTTGTTGATTCGTCGATGGCGATCAGGCCATGAGGCCCAAGCGCACGAGACATCCACTCCCCTGCTTGCTTACCTTTCAAAGAAGAGAACGCTTCGACGTTCATGACAAAGATGGTAAGGCCATCGAACTTGTCCTTGACGGAGCGCATTTCTTCCTGTTGTGTTTTGTTTGGTGATGCGACCCACCGAATCACTCGGTGCGGTACTTCATCGGACATGTGTTCGGGTATTTCTTTGACCACCCAGTTGCGATACACGCCCTTGGGTGCGATGACCAAAGCGAAGTTGATCTGCCCTGCGAGGTACAACATACCCATGTTGTCGATCAGAACTTTGGATTTACCTGTTCCCATTTCCATGAACAGTCCGAACTCTATTCGTCGCCACCCGTAATCAAGGGCCGTGGTCTGGTGCTCGAAGGGTTTTAATTTAAATTTGTAGTTGACAGACATCATATACCTCCACTATTGTCTACTGTACGGATAGCATGAGGCTACCGCAGAAAGCAACCCTGAAGAGGAAAAACTTATGACCGATATATTCGAGGACATAATTGATGAGGCCGACGCCCTCTCTAGCGTCGATACTGGAACTGGAAAACAATTGAGTTCTTTGGTTCGAAACCTACGCCGCATTGAGCAAGAGATTGAAGATGCGGACAACCACCTGAAAGCACTGAAGCAAGAGAAGCATAAGCTCTCTGTAGAAAACATCCCAGCCTTGATGGATGAGATGGGTGTCGAGCGTCTGGACGTTGACGGCGTGACCGTTGAAAGAAAGATGATCGTTAGTGCATCGATACCAGCAGCGCGTAAGGACGAGGCGTTCTCGTGGCTGCGGGACAACGGGTTAGATGACATCATCAAGAACGATGTGACCTGTTCCTTTGGTAAAGGTGAAGATAATGTTGCGGGGGATGTCGTTGGACTCCTGCAAGAGCGTGGCTTTGATCCAAAGACCAAGACCCACGTTCACCCGTCCACACTCAAGGCGTTTGTGAAGGAGCGCATTACGGACGGTAAACCGATTGACCTTGATATGTTCGGGGCATTTATATCCAACGCTGCACAAATTCGGAGGAAAGCATAATGGGCGCAGTAGCTAAGAAAAAAGAAACCGCAGTATCAACCGATGTAATGGACGATATCCTTGAGTTCGCTGGCGAAGGTGCGGCGTTTGACAGTAGCGAGATGCAGATCCCGTTTGTTCGGATCTTACAGGCGATGTCACCGCAACTGAAGAAGCGCGAGGCAGAGTACATCGAAGGCTCTGAGCAAGGTGATATGTTTAATACTGTGACCAAGCAGCATTGGACGGGGGAAGATGGCATTACTGTTATCCCGTGCTACCAAACAACCAAGTACCTAGAGTTCACACCTCGTGATCAGGGTGGTGGTTTCCGTGGCGAGATAGCTGCGACCGATCCAGTATTGCAAAGAACCGAGCGGCAGGGTGCAAAGGAAATGTTGCCCAATGGTAACGAGTTGGTTAAGTCAGACCAGCATTACTGTTTGGTTGTGGAAGCTGACGGCACGTATCAACCTGTGGTGATCGACATGAAGTCGAGCCAGTTAAAGGTGAGCCGCCGTTGGAAAACACAGATTGCAATGCAGAAGATCAAGCACCCAAAGACGGGCGCAATGATTACGCCTCCGTTGTTTGCAACGCAATGGAAGTTTACTACGATAGAAGAGAGCAATGACCAAGGGTCGTGGTTCAACTATCAGATAGAGAAGGTTGGGCTGCTTGAGAGCCGCGACCTTATGCTTGAAGCTAAGTCGTTTCGCGATAGCGTTGCGGCTGGCGAAGTGAAAGCTGCACCGGAGGAGGGCTCCTCCACAGTTTCCTCTTCCAACTCGGATGAGATACCGTTTTAGCAGCCTCGGGGGACAGCGGGTACTGTCCCCCTTTTCACTTTGGAGCAGTAGATGTCACAAGCTAACAGACTGCTTGCCGCATATGTTGGGGCGTCGAGTGCCCATGGGACAACGATAGTTGGACGCATAGGACGGAACGGTAAGGCAGAATCACAAAGCAAAATTATACGGGAGCCTCTGACCGAGGATCTTGTTCAGGCGCACATCGACGGTACGCATGGGGTTGGGGCGATCCCAATCAACGAGAACAACGAATGCAAGTTCGGGGCTATCGACATCGATGTGTATGACTTGAACCATAAAGAATTGCAGGAGCGCATACGCAAGTTGAAGCTCCCGTTGTTTCATTGCCGCTCCAAGTCGGGCGGTGCCCACCTGTATTTGTTCCTCAAAGAGTTTGAGCAAGCAGCCGTGGTCCGTGAATACCTGACCGAGATGTCGATCATGCTTGGTCACAGTGGTGTGGAGATCTTTCCAAAGCAGGACAAGATCATTGCCGAGCGCGGGGACGTGGGCAACTTTATCAACATGCCATACTTTAATGCAGAGTTACCGCAGCGGTTTTGTTACAACGAGAAGGTCGAGGCGATGGAACTCGACGAGTTCTTGGATGCGGTGGACAAGGGCCGTGTTGCGCTGTCTGATCTAGAAGCGGTACGGGCCACGACTAAAGCGCGTAAGCATTTCACTGACGGGCCTCCGTGTATACGGGAGATCTTTTCGGACGGGCCGCAGTCGGAGCCGAGAAACAAGCTGCTGTTTTTTATCGGGGTGTACTGCAAGAAGAAGTTTCCTGATGATTGGCACGGGGCGGTTGAAGAGTACAACCGAACTTTGTTTTCTCCACCGCTGCCGTCGAAGGAAGTATCGACGATCATTCAGCAGCATGAGAAGAAAGATTACAGCTACACATGCAGCGATGAGCCGTTCAAGTCGTTCTGTGATCCGGCACTCTGCGTGTTGGCAAAGCATGGGATCAGCGACGATGCGCCGGATGCGCCACAGGTTGGTGGACTGACGATCATGCTGTCGGAACCACGGCTGTATTTTATGGATGTGAACGGAACACGGATCATGTTGTCCACAGAACAACTACAGAACCAAACACTGTGGCAACGTGCATGCATGGAGCAGTGTATGTTCATGCCGCCGACAACCAAGGCTAACCGCTGGCAGCAGATGGTCAACGGGCTGATGAGCCAAGCTACATACATAGATGTACCAGAAGAACTGACCATGGCAGGGCAGTTCAAGGATCTGTTGCGGACGTATTGCACGAGCCACATTCGGGCGATGGCCCCAGAGGAGATTGACATGGGTAAACCGTGGACCGATGGCGGCATTACGAAGTTCAAGTTGGAGGGGCTTTTGGAGTTTCTGCACAACCGCCGCTTCAATGTTACCAGCCGTGGGTGGGTGACACAGATGATCCGCGATATCGGGGGAGACAGCGGAGTGCAAAACATTAA
>Ga0255752_10001884_pt1 | contig 23868 bp, 16 predicted proteins | sample 011ome_25_FD_179952 | JGI IMG/M metagenome (GOLD analysis project Ga0255752, IMG submission 179952) | Coastal salt marsh microbial communities from the Groves Creek Marsh, Skidaway Island, Georgia - 011512CT metaG (version 2) | ecosystem: Environmental > Aquatic > Marine > Intertidal zone >... | reverse complement strand
AGTGTAGGCACTCCTGCAAGTGCAAGCGGTACTGGTGCAATTGCATACAATAATTCAACTGGTGTGTTTACATATACACCTCCGGATCTAAGTGGATACCTAACTAGCGAAACATTTACAAGTGTCGTACAAGATACTACTCCGCAGTTAGGTGGTGATTTAGATGCAAACGGAAACAATATTCTATTAGACAATGCTACGAAAATTAGTTTTGGCTCAGACACACTTCAAGTAAAAACTGACGGAAGTAGTAATAGTATTATTCAAGGTTCTAGTACAACATACCTCAGAGGTAGTAGTGTTAACATTGGATCAAATGGTGGCAGTGGAGGATATCCTAATACAATACTTGTAACTGGAAATGTAAGTACAAGTCATGTTGAAATGCTTTATGGCACAAGTAAAAAGTTTGAAACAACTAATACAGGTGTCACAGTAACAGGAACAGTAGCCGCTACTGCATACACAGGTGATGGTAGTGCGCTTACAGGTATATCTTTTACAGAAACTGATACACTAGACAGTGTTACTGGCAGAGGTGCAACAACCACAAATGATATCAGTGTAAATACACTAACAAGTACAGTAGCCTCAGGAACAGCACCTTTAACAGTAACAAGTGATACTGTGGTAACAAACTTGAATGCGGATAAATTAGACGGGAAACAATACGATGAGATTATTGCTGAAGCAACAGCATTAGCCATCGCACTAGGATAAAAATATGGCACAAGTATTTAAAAATTATACATCAGCAAGTGTTGGCACTAGTCCAACAACTGTTTACACAGTACCAGGAGCAACCACAAGCATTGTAATTGGACTTAATCTTGCAAATAGAAGCGCAAGCACAGTCACAGCAAGTGCGCAACTAGGCAGCACTTATATTGTAAAAGATGCACCTATTCCAAGTGGCGGTGCGTTAAGTGTTCTTGAAGGCAAGATCATAGCAGAAGCGGCAGACACTATAATTGTAACCAGCAGTGCAGCCAGTAGCTTAGATGCAATTGTAAGTGTGCTAGAACAAACATAAGGATAGCTCATGGGTAAGGCAAAAGAAATTGCAGAACTAGGTGATAAGATCACAGTATCCGGTGGTACTGTTACAGTTGCTGATATAAGCACATCTACATTCAGCGGCACAAGTATACACAGTATGCAAGATGTTGACCTGACAGGTATTGCACACAATATGTTCTTAAAATATAATTTAAGTAACACACAGTTTGAAGTAGTTGCAGGAAACACAAGTAGTATAGACGAAGGGTCGAACTTATACTACACAGACGCACGAGTAGCTAGTTATTTAAGTAGCAATGATTTTGATACAGCAACTAATATTGTTGCAAGTATTACTGACAGCGCACCAAGCACATTAGATACCCTTAATGAACTGGCGGCTGCATTAGGAGATGACCCTAATTTTTCTACAACGGTTACTAACTCAATTGCTGGCAAAGTAAGTAAGACAGGCGATGTCATGTCTGGTAATTTAGAAGTTGGCAGTAATACAAAAAATTCAGACAGTGAACTGATAATGCATACTAGTAGTGGACGTTGGAGTGTTTTCAGTGATTATGGAACAGATTTATTTGGCGTATACAAGTATGGAACAAATGCTGGTAGAGGTCTAGTAATCAATAGTGATCGAAATGTTGGTATCGGTACAAACGATCCTGATAGAGCATTACATATTGAAGGTTCAGACTTTGCTGGGTCAACAATTAGATTAAAAAGGACTGGTGGCGGTGCAAATAATGATGCTGGCTTACAATTTCAATCTGCGGCTGGTGCTAATGCAGACACTGGCATGGGCGGTATATGGTTTCAAAACAGTTTAGATGGAAATGCGTATGCTCTCATAAGAGCAAGAACAGATGACGCTACAGGTACTAGCGGTAGACTAGATTTCATGACTAGCACCTCACTTGTAAACAATTCATCATCCCCTAGTTTAACTATAAAAAGCAGTGGCAACGTTGGTATTGGTACAGATAGTCCTGCAGACAAGATGCATATTTACAATAGTTCAGGAACTACTGTATACAGAGCAGATGTAAATTCAAACAGTACAGTTGGATTTGAAATTAATAAAACAGGATCAACCACACAGTCTTGGAAAATTGCAGACGGTATTACACACAACGGAGCATTGCAGTTTTATGATAGTACAAACAGTGCAGTGAGAATACATCTTAAAAGTGATGGCTTAATTGGTATTGGCACAACTAGTCCATTGGGTACTCTACATCTACACAGTGCAGACACTGCGGTTAGACTAACAAGTAGCAATGGCTCAAATACTCCTCTGGCTCAGTTACAATATTCAGGAAGTGGTGGATATTTTTTGAGAATGGGCGATAGTTCTAACAACGAAGATGTTATGATCCGTACTTATGGTAATAGTCACTTTAACGGCGGCAATGTTGGAATTGGAACTAGTAGTCCAGGACGTCTTTTAACTTTGTTTAACGATGACCAACCTGTTTTTCAAATTACAAATAACACAAGTGGATCAGCATCTACCAATGGCATGATATTTTATCAGGCAAGTGGTAGTACAAATCATAATATAGACAATCAGGGCAGTGGTAGTGGTGGTGATATACAATTTATGGCCGCTGGAAGTAATACACTAAAAATACAAGCAAATGGTAAAGTTGGTATTGGTACAACTAGTCCAGACGCAAAGTTGGAAGTTAGCGGCAATGTTAAAGTTGGGAGTGCAGCACATTCAAGTTGGACAGATAGTGTTGATGATGTAGGCGGTTTAGATGTGTTTGTCGGATCAGGCTCGCATGCATTTACAGTGTGGGATGATAATAGTCAGAGTGCTCCTAGATTTATAGTAGAGCGTGCCGGCAATGTTGGTATTGGCAATACAGATCCAACAGACAAACTAACAATGACTGTTGGTAACGGAGGCGGAATACTTCAATCAACATATTACAGTGGCACAGTTACATCAGGTCAAAAGCTAGGTGTAATAGGGTTCAAAGGATATTCCCAAGGTAATACAGTTGCTGGTGCAGATGCTAAAATTGAAGCTGTTGCCGCTGGTAATCACAGCGGATCGAGTGCTCCGGCTAATTTAGATTTTTATACTAAACCAGAATCGATAGGTCCAGGAAGTGCTGCTGTTTTAAGACATAGAATTCATGAAGAAGGCCATCAAACTATTTTCAAAGGTACAAACAATTGGTCTGTGCAACGACACAATAATAGCGGTGGTTGCTATGTGTGTCATAGGTTATATGGAGCGGGTTCTAGCACAACCACATATAATCTACTAAGATATAGAAGACACTATTGGGGAAGCGGTAGTGTAAAATTTACACTATCGCAAACATACTATAGTAGTACCGCAGAAGGTGAGTACTGGCTAACAGGACATGGTAGAAGTGATGGTAGCTATAGTCCTAATTATAATTTAGCATACGTTGACGTATACAATGGCCCAGGTAGTAGCAGATTGTCGCTGAATCAGCCAGGTGGATCACCAGGTAACAGTGCGGCTGAAATAGTTGATGTTTCGATTAGTATACCAGCTTACTATTATTATATGGTAAGGGTAGAAGTATCACATAGTGAATATTATACAACAACAAGTGTAATGGGATCGGTGAATTCGTTTGCATTATTTACTTAGAGGAAAAAAATGATAGAAGAATTTGAATATAGTCCAACTTGGTTATATCATCCTATAGTAATAGATGGTGTAGAATACTCTTATGATCCAAGTGCTGAAGTTCCAGTAATGCCAGATCATGAAGATTTTGGTAGAACTGTGCAGCAAATTGTTGGTGATGATATAATTACAGATGATATGATTATAGAACACAGAGAACTAGACACATGGGAACAGATTAGACAGCATAGAAACAAATTACTTATAGCAAGTGATTGGACACAAGGTGCAGATGTTCCTGATAATATCAAAGACCCTTGGGCAACCTATAGAACTGCACTCAGAGATATCACAACTGCTGAATCAACAGCAGATGTAGTGTGGCCAACACCTCCTAGTTAAACATAAATATGTGTAACACATTTACACAAGGAAATCGCCCGTGCCATATATAGGACAAGGATTAACAGAAGGCAGACGTAGAGTAGAAACGTTTATTGCTACTGCTAATCAAACCACATTTAATATAATTTATGATGCAGGATATGTTGATGTTTATCAAAATGGTATCTTGCTAGCCGAAGCAGACTATACTGCGACCAATGGCTCTCAGGTTGTACTTGCTGTAGGTGCGGCATTAAACGACGAAATTACAATTATTGCACATCAATTGTTCAGTGTCACTGATACAGTGAGTGCAGCACAAGGCGGCACGTTCACAGGCGCTGTCACAGCTAGTGGCGGTGTAGTAGGTAACATAACTGGACAAGTCAGTGACATCAGCAATCATCTAATAGATGAAGACAATATGGCATCAAATGATGATACAAAAGTTCCTAGTCAACAAAGTGTAAAAGCATACGTTGATACTGAAGTCTCAGGACTGGTAGACAGTGCGCCTAGTACATTAGATACACTGAATGAATTGGCTGCGGCATTGGGAGATGATGCTAATTTTAGTACAACTGTTACAAACAGTATTGCTACTAAATTGCCATTAGCAGGCGGCACACTCACTGGTAATTTAACAATGGAAAACACAGACGCTGGCAGTTCTGCTGGTCCTGAGTTTGTATTATTTAGAAACAGTGCTAGTGCTGCAGATGCTGATTACTTAGGTCAAATTAAATTTGATGGTAAAAATGATGCAGGACAATCTATAGTATACGCAAAAATTACTGGTAAAATATTAGATGCTAGTGATGGCACTGAAGATGGTATTATAGAAATTGCTCATAAAAAAGCTGGCAGTAATAATATTAGTGCTAGGTTTAGAAGTGATAGTCTGCAACTAATTAATGGTACAAATCTAACAGTAGCAGGTACAACTGATTTAACAGGTGACTTAACTGTAGATACTAATACCTTACATGTAGATACCACAAACAACAGAGTTGGTATTGGTACTACTAGCCCGAACGATAAGCTACACATAGAACACAGTGATACTGGAACATACTCCGCTTCTTCTCTTGGGACAGGTATGCAAATATCTCGAAAAAATAGTAGCAACACAAATAATCAAGCTGTTACATTATCACTTGTTGCCACAGGTTGGGAAGGTATAACAACAGGACTTGCTGGTATTAGTGCAGTTCAACCCAGCAACACAAGCAGTGCAGATTTAGTATTCCAGAATAGAAGTGGTGGTGGGTATCAAGAAAACATGCGCATCAAATATGATGGCAACGTTGGTATTGGTACGACGAGTCCTGGTGCGCCTTTAGAAGTACACCACGCTTCAATACCTATTGTTAAAATAAAAGCTACATCATCTTCAGGCCAAGCAGCTCTGTATCTTGATGGATATCATGACGGCGGTTCAACGCACCGTGCAAGTAGAATTAATTTTAGAAAAGATACAACTACAGAATGGTCTATTATTAATGACTACACTCAAAACGATAGCAACAAATTAGATTTTGAGTATGCTGGATCAAGAAAAGTTACATTTACTGGAGATGCTAAAGTTGGTATTGGTACAACGAGTCCAGTGGAGCATCTGGATTTAAGATTTAGTGGACGTCACGGTATCATTTGTGGTAGCACTAGTGGTGCAGGATCTTATATAGTATTAGATGGGGCTGCGAACGGTGATGGTGCAGGAGGCGACTATGCATATATTGAACACACATCTAGCGGTAATTTAAATTTTAATGTTGGTAATGGATCAAATTCAACAACTACTAAAATGCTTATTGAGCCTGCTGGTAATGTTGGTATTGGTATGTCTGATCCTGCTTATAAATTAGATATTGGTGGAATAGGTGCTACGCAACTTAGATTAAAGTCTAGCGGGGACACTGGATATACCCAAGGTGCTATGATCATTGAAAGTAGTGATTCATCGAGTAATCCAGGTAATAGAGGACAAGGGGTATATTATTATAATGTACCTAATCTGCGTACATGGTACACAGGAACACTTTATAATAATGGAAACAAGTTTGGTTTTGGATATAAACAAGCAAGTGGATTCCAAGTCAGTGCTGCTGATAATACAAATGCAATAATGATTTTAGATGGAGATAATTCGTTATTAGAATTAAAGAAAACAAACGGGACCTTATCAGGCGGAGCTAGCCGTTCTGGAGCAACTATAAAGTTACATCATGAAGCTCAGTGGGAAAGCGGATACGGTAATAATCCTAGCGCATCAACTAATGATTATCTTGGTAGTATTGAGTTTTCTACAGGTGATAATTCAAGTGGTGAAGGAGTTAGGGCGGCTATCAGAGGAACAGTAGACAGCTACTACAATCAAAACAGCATTGTATTTGAAACAGCAACAGGTGCAGCCGCTGTTGCACCTATAGAACGTATGAGAGTTCTTCATAACGGCAATGTTGGTATCGGTACGTCGAATCCACAGCAACTTTTACATGTACAGGCAGGTTCTACAGGTAACGGTACAATTAGAGTAGGCGGCGGCGCTGGATTAGAGATAAGTCATGATAATTCAGCTAACACTGTACAAAGAATAGACAGCTTGTATCGTACCACAAGTGCATCTGCTGAATTACAGTTACGCACAGGAATACTTACTGCTCATATAGGTTCATCAACTACAGAATCCATGCGCTTAGACGGTGCTAATGGATTACAAATTATGACAGATAGTAGTAATGGAACTAATGCAGATAATGTTAGTATAAGATATAATGGTACATCTGGGGGACATCAAAGTGGATACCTGTTTAGAGATAAACGAGGTGTAGTAAATGCTGCAATAAAAAATGACCTACAAGATGATGGAGTAGGAACTGCCGCTGCGCACTTGCGTTTTCAAACCAGTCATAGTGGTACATTAACTACACAGATGACCATCGACAGATATGGTCAGGTTATGATGCCTAATCAGCCAAGTTTTAGAGCTTACAGTACAAATGATTATACTGCCAACGGTGTTTTAGAATCTGCTAATTGGACAGAACAACATGACAATAACAATGATTTCAGTAATGGTAGATTCACTGCTCCTGTAGACGGCGTATATCTTTTCGAAGTAATGTGGGATTCACTTACATCTCAAGGTGGATTGAATTTATTAATCAACACAAACAGTTACTATGTAAAATGGGAGCCAACTGGAAGAACTGATAATGGTTGGGAAAGCAGACACTATTCAACAACAATAAAATTAAGTTCTGGAGATTATGTTCGTTTGGTAGGAGTACACGCTAGCGGATCTAACCCATTCCATATGGGTAGTGGCCACTGGGGATTTTTTGCAGGACATTTATTAGGATAAAATAAGGAAAAAACATGACAGATTATACAGTTTCACTTTCGGATACTCAGATAAAATCGCTGGCTTATGTTGGTGCGGATCCTCAAGAGTGGATGGAAAATGCAATCGTTAACAGAGCTAGAAAAGCCACTGACGAAATTGTTGCTTTGCTAGTAAAACATTGTAACGCAAATGATATAGCACTAGCAGTAGGTACAGATGCTCAAGTTACTCAAGCGTTTGATTTAGGAGTTGTGCAAACATCAGAACAACGAAACGCTGCAGACGAAAGATAGAATCTGAGGAAGCCTCTAAAATTAGAACTATCAATCTAAACATAAATATGTGTAACAACTAGGACGCACATATGAGTAACGCACGTAAATTAGGAAACATGACAACACATGGGTTAGACGGAGACTTTAATGTTGACCCGACTGACAATACACTAGTAGTGGACAGTACAAATAATCGTGTAGGAATTGGTAGTGCAACACCTACAACAACACTAGACATAACAGGAACAGCTACAGCTACAGCATTTGTGGGACCGTTAACAGGCAATGTTACTGGAACTACAAGTAGTATTAGTAATCACAATACAGATGCGCTAACTGAAGGCAGTACTAATTTATATTTTACAAATGCTAGAGCAGATGCAAGAGCCCAGTTGAAGATAGATGCACTAGTAGACAGCGCACCTAATACGCTAGATACATTAAATGAATTAGCCGCAGCACTGGGCGACGATGCTAACTTCAGTACAACAGTTACAAACTCAATTGCTGCCAAACTACCTCTAGCAGGTGGTTCAATGACTGGTGCATTAATTGTTGCTGCTGGCGATAACGGTTTAGACGTAAGAGTTGGAACCGATAAAAGAATTTTATTTGCAGGAAATATCGGAGAAATTGGCAGTGTTGCTGGATTCCAAGCTGTAAACACTGCTGGAAATGCTAACACTGCTTTTGGTATCAGAGCCACAGACATTAGATTTGCTACTGGGTCTGACGAAAGAGTTCGTATTACTGATACAGGAGTTGGTATTGGTACGACAAGTCCAGGTTCTAAATTAGATGTTAGAGGGGACATACGTCTTGATAGTGGGGGTAGTACATCTAGATCTATTTATTTTAGAAATCAAGATAGTAGTTCCACCGGTGGTGGTCAACTAAGAAGTGATACACACTTGTCTTTACACGCAGGTGATGGCGGCGGAACTCCTACTCAATATGTAACAATTAAACCCGGAGGCAACGTTGGTATTGGTACAACGAATCCTGGACAAAAATTTCAAGTCTATATTGATAATTCAAATGATCTAGAGTATGGATATCGTAACGGACTTATAATAGATCGACTTTCTGATGAAAATATGGATGACGCTTCAGCAAGTGTCCCTGCAGATAGATACTGGCCACAAGGTAACTTAAAATTAACAGATGGTAATGTATTCAATTCAGATTCTAACGGCCCAGGATTAAGTTTCTACAAACACAGAGACAACAGCGGAAACGAATATGTTCAAGCCTTTATTGGTACAAGAGGAGTTTTTGGTAGTAACAATACAGATTTGAGATTTTATGTAAATTCAGCCAATGCTGCTAACTTATTACCAACAAGTCCTCAAATGTTAATATCTGGAGCTAACGGCAACGTTGGTATAAATCATGACGCTCCCCGTAGTAAACTACATGTTACTTCTAACAATAGTGGGTTTGTGACTAGTAATGGTGTTGGTATCGAAGGCATACAAGTTACTCGTAACACCGGCACACATGGCGAAAATATGTATATGTATACGAGTTCTGGTGTTGGGTGGAGCGGAAATCAGTATATAGGTAGAGTTGAATCATTTGGTAACAATACTATGGAAATTGGAACTACGCAAAATTTAACCAAAGCTATATCTTTTGGAACTAATAATACAGAAAGAATGGTTATCGAAGGTGCAGGTAATGTTGGTATCAATAAATCTGATCCATCTGCAACCTTAGATATTGCTAACAGTGATGTTTCGCAAACAACACTTAACGTTTCACCTCCAGGTAGTGGTGATGCACATGTTGTTTTGATAAACAGAGGTTATGGTAGTCATAAAGGTAGTGGATTAAAAATTGCTGGAGCTAATTATACAAACGGTACTAACTCAAATGCGGGAATGATAGAACTCGATGCTGGTAGTTATAGTGGATCAGGTACAAGATTTATTCATGCATATGATAATTCCGGTACAGACTTTGTTGTACAAGGCGATGGGCGAGTTGGTATTGGTATGAGTTCTCCAGATGCACCACTACACGTTAACGGAGCAGCTATTATAGGTGGTAATAATAATCAGTCAACAAGTCCAATTGCTGGTTTACATGTATTAGACAGTGCTTATAGTGGTTGGAGCACAACACTAAGTAAACAACAAGTAGCTCTGCGTGTTGAAACATTATGGAATTCTTCAAACGGAACTCGTGCTGTGGGAGCCTATGGCGGAGGCATAGGCTTCAATCACTTAGGTGGTCATAGTGCGCAACATGACGAAAACGTACATGCTTGGATTGGACCTAGAGTTGTATCTACACCTGGTCATGAAACATCAGCTCTGGCCTTTGCTACTAATAACGACACAAGTGACGAAGATGCTGGTATATTAGAACGAGCAAGCATATCACCAGAAGGTAGATTTACTTTCAAGCAATACAGTACAAACGCAAGTCAAATTCACAACAGTGTGGGCTATACTGATCTGTATAAATTTAGTTTTTCAATGAACATGATAGGCAACCAAGCATATGTTGTAAGAACATCAGGACATGGCAACGGCATTCTTAGAATAATGGCGCAAGGATCTCACTGGAGTAGCCCATATGGATTATGGAGAGAAAGCTATCTTATGCTAGATAACAGCTCAACAATGAGTGAATCCAATATGCACAATCAAACCAGTAGTCAACAAGGGTCTTGGAGCTTTAGTAGACACAGTGCCACTGAGGTAGATATTGTAAAAGCAGCTGGAACATATGCAGGAGGCATGTTGACTAATATAATTATCTATAGTCCTAGGATAGTAAATGTAGTAGGAGTTTATTAATGGCTTATATTGTTTTTGAAAATAATAATATGAAATTTTTTACACACGAGAATCCAAATGATGATTCTTGTCTTATTCAACTTGGTGAAAACAGTGTAGTAAAACAAGTAGCAGATGATTTTGTTACGGAAGGTAAAATTATTACACTAGTCGATGATGAAATCGATATACAAGATCTTGCTCCTCCAGAAAATTTAGGGTTAGATCAACTTAGATTTGAACGAGATCAGAAACTTAAAGAAACAGATTTATGGGGTTTACAAGACTTTCCAGCTACATCGCAACAACTTGCTTATAGACAAGCACTAAGAGACATTACAGAAACCTACACCAGTCTAGACGATGTGGTTTGGCCAACACCACCTGCATAAACATAAATATGTGTAACACATTTACGCAAGGATATCTTTATGGCATACATTGGTAGTAGACCAGATAATGTAATCAGCAGAAACGCTCAAAACGAATACAACTACACTGCTACAGGCGGACAAACTACCTTCACAGGTGCTGACTCTAATAATAATACACTAAGTTATACACCTGGTAACATTGAAGTGTATTTCAATGGTGCTAGATTAGAAGAAAGTGACTTTACAGCCACTAACGGTACTAGTATTGTACTAGCAAATGCCGCAGTTGTCAATGATGAATTAAGCATAGTTGCAGTAAATGTATTTGAAGTTGCAGACGTTGTTCCTGCCAGCACAGGTGGTACATTTCAAGGCGGTATTGCAGTGCAAGGCGGAGTTAATGTAGCAGGTCACATACTTCCAGATACTAACATTACATATGACTTAGGCAGTACTACACAGAGATTTAGAGATTTGTATCTCAGTGGCAATAGTATACAATTAGGCACTAGAACTATCAGTCAAGACAATGTTCCTGATGTTAATCTAGCTATTGCTCCTGAAGTATTAACAATTGATGTGGCAGCTCCAGCTGCTGGACAAGACACACAGTGGCTTTGGAATTGGCTTACAAGCAGTTTGCCTTACGCCAGACGTGCAATTACCAACTCAAACGAATTAAACGTGCCACTGTACAAGCAAGGTACATATACTGTTAATAATTTTGCTAAAACACAGTATGGGTCAATGACTCAAGCACATACTATGCATTTCAAATGGATCGATGGAGCGGGTACACAAAACAACATCAGTTGGGTCACAGATCAGGGAACATTCACAGATAGTCATCCAGATATAAATGGCGGTGCAGACACCACAGTACAAAGATTAAGTATTAGTGTACCTAGTACAATTACACCTCCTACCCTAACTGCTCCTAGCGTAACATATACAGTTACAAACAGCGGCTCGGGATCGTACACCTTTAGTGGACCACGTGATGGAAACAACCCAAACATTGGACCACTTCGTCGAGGCGGCACATATACATTTAATATTAGTGCAACAGGTCATCCCTTTTATCTAACAACTGACAACGGCACTAACTTTAGTGCAGGAACATATTTTGGTGAATATACCAGTGGAGTTACTGGATCAAGAACAGATAGTGGAACACTTACTTTTGTAGTACCAGCCAATGCACCAGATACACTGTATTATCAATGCGGCAATCACAGTAGTATGAGAGGTGCTATTACAGTTAAAGACCTTGCTGTGGAAACAAACATTAACGGCAACTATGTGGTGTATGCACAACACACACAAGAAGGACACAAAACACCAGTTGAACTAAGACCTATTCCAAGTCTTGTTAATCAGATGTGTTTGGTATATGATTCCAGCGTTAATAAATTTGTTCCTCAAGATTTGGCAACATATGTTGAAAACACGCCCAGCTTTGAAAACAAGATCAGAGAAGTGGCAGGTACAGCAGAACTTGTTGTAGAAGATGGTAGTGCAGTTGTTGCTAAAGTTAATGTGTATGCAGACAGTACTTACTTACCACTAACAGATAATAATGCAGGTGATCAAGCATTCGCAACAGATACAGATAAATTGTATATTTGGGATGGTAGTGCATGGCAGTTGGCTGGTGCAGCCAACACAGGTGAATTACCTGAAGGAACAAATTTATATTATACAGACGCACGAGTAGCAAGTTATTTAAGTAGTAATGATTTTGATACTGCAACAAACATCGTTGCTAGTATTACAGACTCAGCCCCAAGCACATTAGATACGTTAAACGAATTAGCTGCTGCACTAGGTGATGATGCTAACTTCAGCACAACAGTGACAAACAGCATAGCAACTAAACTGTCATTGGCAGGTGGTACTATGACTGGTAATCTCAATATCGACGTAGCTGATTTGTTTGTAAAAGATACTACTGGCGGTGCTCAAGGCCAGGTGCAAATTGGAGCAGGGACTGTTCAAGGGTTTATTAATATACAAAAAGGTGACGGGACAAGAACAGTTCAGTTATTCTCTGACGGAACATCATACCTCACCGGCGGCAATGTTGGTATCGGTACAGATAGTCCACCTAACCTACTAACTGTTGATACTAATGCTGCTGCCACTACAAGCGATTCTATCTCTGTCAGAAACAGAGGTATTAGTGCGACTGGTCATACAGTGGGTCTAAGGTTTCAATATAACTCTGCTGTTCCTAGTGCAATTAGAACAGTAAACACCGACATATCTAGCGGTGCTGGTAGATTAGGATTATTTACAAGCCCTGATGGTACAGCTGGTAACTTGGTTGAACGCCTAACAATTTTACCTAATGGTTTTGTTGGTATTGGAAATGCCGGCACTAACCCAGGAAATCCTCTTCATATAAATCACAATGGAGCTCCTAGTGGTGTTGTAGCAAAGATTCAATCAAACGGTAATCCGTGGCTCCAACAAAGTGGGGCTAGTTCTAGTTGGCAAATAGGAGCAACATCAAAAGGTTGGGAGTTATATAATGATAACACCAATGCCTATCGTATAGCTGTTCAAACTGATGGAGATGTTGGCATAGGTACTCGAGACCCAACTGCTAAATTAGAAGTTGCAAATGCAGCCGGTGGAGCAACGGTATTCATTAATACTACACAGGCTTGGACTGCTGCTAACCTATCCGAATTTAGTCATACACCTCTTGTTATTAATTCAAGAGCAAGTGGAGCACAATTGAGATTTAGTGGTGCGACAGACTATGTAAGTATACAATCATTAACATCAGATTTATCCACTGCAAAAAAAATCAGTTTAAATCCATACGGGGGCAACGTTGGCATTGGTGTTACTGATCCTAATTTTAAATTACATGTTAATAAAGGGTCAAATACCTATGAACCTTCTTCTGGTATTAATGAAAACGTAGTCGGATTTCAAACCAGCTATGATACTGCTGGATCACAACTACTTACATTCTCAAGATTGGATGGTAACTGGTTAGATGGCATAACAGGTGCAGATAGTGCTTTTGGATGGTTATGGAATTATCAGACCAACACTCGTGCTGGAATAGTATACGATCATCGCAGCACAGAAAAATTCCAGATATTCTCTTCTTATGGTTCTATATCTTTCCTTACTCCTGATGCCCTTGACGGTAATGCTACTCCAAACGATAGCAATATGAATGAACGTTTGCAAATCCATCCTGGTGGAGCTATTGGTATGGGTGTTACTCCATATACCAATACAAAGCTCACATTAGGAGGAACAACTGCTTCGTACAACGCTACTTTAATGTTTGATAATAACACTTCTGGTGGCGCTGAATTCTTCATGGTTGCAACAGATAATACTTGGAGTGTTGGAGCTAATAAATTTATTATGGGACACGGAGCTCCAAGTAGTAGTAATGTGGATTTAGAGATTGATAGTGCTGGTTATATACACACAACAAAAGAAAGGTTAAGTGTAGGTGCTAATTATAATGCTACTACAGGAAAAAGAGGCCTGAGAGTTGGACGTACTGTGATCAATTGGTTCAACTATGGTAGTCAGAGTTCATCTAGGTACCTACACATAAAAACAAATTTGGTCAATCAAACTGGTAGTAATCCTCAACCTACTATGTCTATGTTTCACATAAGAGGTTATACTTATTCAGCGCATAACATCGACTCAATGTTGGGATTTCATAACTGGAGCGGAAGTTATTACAACACAGCCTATACAAATAATGGTCATAGTACAGTTGTCAGTAGCAGTTGGGCGCCTTATAGATCAACAGACAACAAAGTTGTTATTGTTCTTGATCTTGGGGTTAACACATATGCAGGTGTTTCTATTGACTATATGCAAAATTATGAATACACATGGAGAGATGTTGAGGTTTCAGCATACACTAGATCAACCAATACAAGTGGAGTTTATTAATGGAAGAAGAATACACAGCAGAACAAGCGTTAGATAAAGTTCGACAAATGTTCTTTCCTGAAGTATCAGAAGGAGATACAGTTGAGCAGTTTGGTTATTGGTTTGTTTTTAACAACGATCAATGGGATCCTCTTTCTGATTAAAACCATTAAACTAAACATAAATATGTGTAGCAGACTAGGATACACATATGAGCAAGGCACTCGAACTTTCACAATTAGCCAATGATGTAACATACAACGAAGGCACAGACACACTTTCGTTTGGACAAGCCAATATCACTGTTGGTACAGATGTACTATTGGCATACAATGATTTTAGTGGTGACATTACAGTTGCCAGTAACGGTGCAGTTACATTAGCTACAGTCAACAGCAATGTTGGAAGTTTTGGTAGCGGTAGTGCAATACCAGTTGTAACAGTGAACGCTAAAGGCTTGGTAACCGCAGTAAGCACACAAGCTGTAAACATTGTTAGCACCACAGACATTGCAGGCGATAGTGGAACAGACACTATCACACTTGGAACTGATACACTTACCTTTGCAGGTGGTACAGCTCTTACAAGTACAGTAACAAACAATCAAGTAAGTATAGCACTGGACAACACAGCGGTAACTGCTGGTAGTTATGGCGGATCCACTGCAATACCAGTAATTACTGTTGATGCACAAGGTAGAATCACAGCCGCAAGCACCAGTTCTATTAACACAGATCTAGTAAGTGATACAACTCCACAACTTGGTGGTACACTAGATGCCAATGGCAATGACATTGACATGGGTACTAATCTAATCACTGATACCAAAGTTGGACAGTGGGATACTGCTTATGGTTGGGGAGATCATGGATCAGCAGGCTACTTAACAAGTATTGCAGCTGATAGTATTAATGATACACACATAGACTTTGGCACTGGTACTAATCAAGTTAGTACAGCAGACATTCCAGAGCAAACAAATTTATACTTCACAGATGCTAGAGCAGATGCTCGCATTGCGGCAGCTGACACAGATTCACTTAGTGAAGGCAGTACAAACCTTTACTACACAGATGCAAGAGCAGATGCTAGAGCGCAACTTAAAATAGATGCATTGGTTGATAGTGCGCCAAATACACTGGACACACTTAACGAATTAGCAGCAGCCTTAGGCGATGACGCTAACTTTAGTACAACTATAACAAATAGTATTGCTACTAAATTAGCAACCTCAGACTTTACATCAACAGCAAACACTTGGATCGCAACCAAATCAACCAGCGATTTAAGTGAAGGCACTAACTTATACTACACAGATGCAAGGGCAGATGCACGTATTGCTGCCGCAGACACAGATGCGCTAAGTGAAGGAAGTACAAACTTATACTTTACAAACGCAAGAGCAGACGCACGTATTGCACTACAAGCTGGTGCGAATTTAGACCTAAGTTCTAAAACAACAAGCGATCTCAGCGAAGGCACAAATTTATACTACACAAACGCAAGAGTGGATGCACATCTAAATCAGTCAAACCCAACAGCGGGGTATGTGCTAAGTTGGAATGGCAGTGACTATGCTTGGGTAGCAGACAGTGATACTGTTTACACAAGTTTTAACACAGATTTTGATACAAGACTGGGTACTAAAACAACTGCTAACTTAACAGAAGGCACTAATTTATACTACACAGATGCTAGAGCTGATGCAAGAGTTAATGCGCAAACAGGTTCGAATTTAGATCTAAGTTCAAAAGACACAGACAACCTAAGCGAAGGAAGTACAAATTTATATTACACAGACGCTAGGGTAAAAGCAAGCACATTAACTGGAGGTAGTTTGCGTGGTACTGTAAATAATGCCACAGTACAGTATGCAACCAGCTACAGCGGAACACCTGCACAAGGTAGTTTCTTCTTTGACAGCCTCAATCAAAAACTAAAAGTTTATACTGGTAGTGCATTTGTTGACGCTGTGCCTGCTGGAGGCGGAGGTGGAGGTGGTAGTGCTACTGATGCAAATACTACTTTCAGAAAATACACCTACACTGTGACCAGTAGCACTAACACACTCACAGGTAAAGATGATATTGTGGTTACAGCAGGTAGTTTTATTACCGGATATCAATATGAAATTATCAGTGTAGGAACTACAGATTTTACAGCTATTGGTGCAAGTGCAAACACTGTTGGTGTTACTTTTACTGCAACAGGCGCTGGCACAGGAACAGGCACAGCTGGACATGTACTTAACTATGTTACCAACGGAACAGAAAATGTTGAAGTATATGTCAATGGTGTTAAACAAGTAGAAGGTAGTAGCTATGATTATGTTGCTACCACAGGTAGTAGTGTTGCATTTATCAGTAACTTACAAAGTGGAGATGTTGCAGACATACAGATTTACGAACTTTTGACCAACAGTGCTTACTATACTCAATCACAAACATACACACAGGCTGAAACCAACAGTCAGATTAGTACAGCGGTGGCCGCATATCTGCCCCTAGCAGGCGGCACAATGACTGGCAGACCAGTACTAAATTATCAAAACCCTGAGATAAGATTTGAAGATTCTGACACCAATAACAATGGTGAAATAACACTGGACAACACATCGTTGAGATTTGAAAGTGATCCGGACAATGCAATAGCCAATTCTACTATTAAATTTATGGTAGATGGAACTACTAGAGCTACAATCGATAGTAATGGTCGATTAGGTCTTAAAACATCTGCAAATTCTTCTTTTAATCAAGTTGGCGGTGCTGATTTATTTGTTCTCGGTAGTGGTGCTGGCGATCAAGGTATGACAATTTATACTGGCAATACTGGCACAGGTTCAATTTTATTTGCAGATGGTACAACAACAAGCAATCAATATGAAGGTTTTGTACAATATGATCATGCTAATAATGCTATGTTGTTTGGTACCAATCACGCAACACGCATGCGTATCGATATCAACGGTCACGTTGGTATTGGTACAGATACAAATTTAAGTAATAGTGAATGGCAGGCTGGAAGTAAGTTCTTAACAATTGATGGAACTGCTGGAGATGCATACGGTGTTTTAAGTTTGCGAGGCGACAGGGATAACACAGGTACAAGTAGAGCATTCCAAATTGGCGCAGGCGATGGAAAACTTTATCTTGCATATGATGATAACAACAATGACCACCGTGTGGTTGTATTTTCAGATGGTGACGTGTGTGTAGGTCAAGGTGCAAGCGCGGCTCAAGCTGGAAACTATGGTGCTAATCTACATGTTAAAAGTACTGGCACAGGATCTAGTTTAAAACTTACTGATAGCGTCACTGGGCATGAAACAACCAGTGGATTTGAAATTATTACAACTAGCCTTCATGGATATATTTGGAACAGAGAAGCTGGCAATCTTAATTTTGCTACATCTGATGTTCATAGAGCAGGCATTGACTCCACTGGTAAAATGATAATAGGTGGTGAAGCTAGTGAAATTGGAAGCAACAATGTATTAACTATCAGTAACAACGATAACAATGCCGCTTATCCTGCAATAGCATTACAAAATGATAATACAGGAATGGGCAATGGTCAAGGCATGTGGTTAGGTGTTATTGGCACAGGCAGTGGTCTAGGAAGAGGTTATGTGTGGAACTATGAAAATAAACCAATTTGGATCGGACAAAACGGACTAACCAGAATCAATGTGTCTGATCAAAATGGAGCAATAGGATTTGGTAATATTAGTACTAACGAAGTTTCGCCTAGTGCATGGGGCACAGTGTTTGGAGCCAAAAGTCAGTGGGACACCAAGGGTGTAATTGCAGCCACTGATGGTACAATGCAGATAGGGCATAACTGGTATTATGACGATAGTGCATACAAACGCATTGCCACAGGCAAAGCCAACAGACTAATTTTTCATGATGATTACATGAGTTTTGAAAGCACTGTTACAAGTGATAATGCAGGAACAAATATTACATTTTCAGAAAATTTTAAATTTACAGATAGAGGCCAACTCACTATAAACACACCCAGCATTGGCGCAGGAAATACTGGCGCCGGTCTAAGTGTTCAGTCGGTATCCACTAATAGTGGTGCAATAACTGCACGTAGCAAATCATACAATAATGCATTTGGGGTGTTGCCATGGAGTGGAGGTAGAACATATTTAAGCAGTGGCGGACACTATGAAGACGGCACCTGGAAAGCACAATCATCCGGTGGCATGTCTCTAATGTCTATGAGTGGCGAACATGGATTAGAATGGTGGGCAGGTAATGGCAACGCAGACGATGCTTATGATACTTACACTGCTAGTAAAAAAATTGTAACAAAATATGGATTGCCTATAAACAATGAACAAAGCTACTGCACAGGCTGGGGATCAGGTGCAAGAACAGATCTAACCACCACAAGCTGGGTTACAGTAAATATCGCTGGAACTAGTAGTACAGGCGATAGATTAAGTGGTAGTAATAATGTACTAGAATTTACAAAAATAGATGCGGACAGTGATTTGATTGTTAGTGTACATTTTCCGTTTTATATGCCTGGTGCGGGTAGTGGCATAGGCATAAGATTAAGAATTGCGCCTCCAGGATCTAATACATATGCAATTGACCAATTGAACGATGGACCAGCGCATGGTTGGGGTGCTGGTGGATATGGCGGAGATACAGCTGATATCTTAAACTACACTTGGAATACTGAAAACTTTTTATCAAATACGGGTGTTGGTGTAGTTAAGATGTATTTTGAAATGAAGTGTTGGAGTGGTTCAGATTCAGCATATGTGAACATGTATCAAACGTCTTACAACAAATATGGGTATATACATGTTAGAGAAGTTAGTAGATTACATGGGTAAGGAACAAATATGACATTACCGATTGAAATAACAATTACAGATGCGCTTAAAGCACTGGGGCAAACAAATTTTGTTTGTAGCGGAGATCCAACAACTCAAGCGGAATTTGAACAAATGTATGCTCCAGTTACTGGAGAAGATGAACATGGTAGTGCTATTCTTGAAACAGATTCCAGCGAATGGAGCGTAACATGGACACAAGTAAAAGCAAAATATGATGAACTTGTCGCAGCTCATCCAATTTCGTTATTGCGTGAAGCTAGAGATAAAAAGTTAGCTGTAACAGACTGGATAGTAACTAAAAGTTTAGAATCTGGAGTAGCAGTTCCTAGTAGTTGGCAGACTTATAGACAAGCACTTAGAGATATTACTGAAACTTATACAAGTTTAGATGACGTAATTTGGCCGGAGAAACCACAATGAGTAGAGCAAAAGAAATGAGAGAAATGCCACTGGGTGTTGATGCACACACCACTGGCAATATTACAGTTACAGGTGATATTGACATCAGTAACGGACACTTGGTGCATGGCACACAACACTTTGATGGAGGTGCTACTGGAGGCAACGGTGATCTAGCTTTTGTAGAAACTGACAATACTGTGAACAATAATTATACACTAAGTACTAATAGAAATGCAATGACGGTAGGACCTGTAACACTAGCAAGCGGTGCAACAGTTACTATACCAAGCGGACAAAGATGGGTAATACTATAAATGAGTAAAGTTAGAATATACGGTGATGTTAGTGGATATGTAGATATCGCTGTACCTGACAATGCAGGTACAACCACGTTGAATTTGGATAAAATACCACAAGCAGATATCAATGGTAATATTGCAATGGATACTAATACACTGTATGTTGATGCGGCAAACAATAGAGTTGGTGTTGGCACTGCTAGTCCAAATACTACATTAGATATTGTGTCGCCTAGTGGTGGTGAAGCAATAAACATCAGAGGCAGAAGTGCAGACGATATTGGTCAGTTAAAATTTTACGAAAACGATGGTACCACTAGTTTAGCCAGATTAGATTCTAGAACCACACATTTTGAAGTAGGCTCATACAACGAGCTTAGATTCTCAGCTGGCGGTGTTGGCAACTCACATGTAGTAATTGATACTAGTGGCAATATCTTCTTTGGAGCAAACAAAACTGCTAACTTAGCACAAGTAGGACTTCAATACACTATTGCTGGTTCTCTTGCTGTAACAAGAGATGGCGGGGGAGCGTTCAATCTCAACCGTCTTACATCTGATGGTGAGATACTGGGATTATGGAAAGATACTAATAAAATTGGATATATTGGAAGTAATACAACAGCAGGACAAAGCCTATTAGATATTAGTTCTGAAAATGATTCTAGTAGTAACATAAGATTTTTAACTTATGGTAGTGGGTCTCACAATGAAGTGATGAGATTAGCATCTAATAAAATGGTAGGAATCGGTATTACCGCTCCAACAGCAAGTTGGGGCAATGGTACAGGTGTACAGTTTAATCCTGTGGGTGAAGTTCTTGCTTCTAAAGTAAATGGAATTTCATTATATTTAAATAGAACTAGCTCTTCGGGTTCAAACAGAGCTGTTATTAGTATAAACGAAAATAACAGTAATATAGGAACCATCGGAATGGGATCCGGTAGTGAATTAGCAATATCTACAAATGCGGGAACTCAATATATTTCTCAAAAACTCAATGGAGATACTGATGGTGTTCAATACTCTAATGTCGGCACATATCATTTTGGTCCTTGGCTATCAAAAAATGATACTATTGACTTAGGAAGATCCAATGGTGGCTGGCGTGATTTATATCTAACAGGCGGCATTCAGTTTGATGCACGGTCTAATAAGTTGGACGACTATGAGGAGGGCGAGTGGACTTATAGCTTGCCTTGTGCTGGTAGTGGATCTTTTACTGTAAGAACTGGATATGCAAAGGGATTCTATACTAAAGTGGGTAGGTTGGTCACTATTCATCTTAGATATGAAACGCAAGGACGCTCTTCTCCAAGTGGAGATATAGAATTAGCAGGTCTACCTTTTAATGTAGATACAACTGCACCAACCGGTGGTAACGCAAGTTTTACCTATCCAATACTTTTAAGAGGTGCATCTAGTTCAAGTTATGAATGGGATTACAGTTTTCATATAGGACTAATCCCAGGTACAAATACAGGAAAGTTTTACGGGCAAGGTGATGGTAGTACCCATTCTTACAGAGCATTACAGCCTGGAGATATAAGCAGTAATTTCGAAGGTAGTATAAGTCTTACGTATAAAACAAATCAATAACTCTATTGGATTATAGAGTTGGACAGTCCAAGCCATAAAGGAGATAAACGATGGCACTAACAGAAGAAACAGTAGAAGATAAAATCGAGATCGTAGGTGATTACAAACATGTTCAGGTGAGAACAGCCACGGTCATTAAACGTGATGGTGAAGAGATCAGTAGAAGTTTTCATCGACATGTAGTATCACCAGGTGATGATATTACAAGTGAAAGTACAGAAGTACAGGCAATTTGTAATGCAGTACATACACAAGAAATCAAAGATGCTTATGCCGCATACATAGCAGCTCAGACACCAGACGATGAATAGAATAAATATGTGTAACAACTAGGATACACATATGAGTACACTCAAACTAGAACATATAGCACACATTGATAATGCTGGACCTGACATCAGCATTGACTCTAGTGGACACCTAAACATTGTAAATGGTAATTTGCAAATGGGCGGAGTTACCATGTTGGATGCCAGTTCAGGTGATTTTAACACAGGCAACAATGCTAGTTTTAATGTACTAGATGTGGGAGGCGAAGTATCAGGTAGAATACGCAACTGGAGTTCGCCAACCAACAGTATTGCAATTGAAAGCGATCCTCTCAACGCTGCGGCTAACAGTTACCTAACATTTACTGTTGATGGTGCCCAAAAAATGACTATTTTAGACAGTGGATATGTTGGCATCGGCACTGATAGTCCTAATACCAAGCTACATGTTGATGGCAATGGATCTGCGGTTGAGTTAAGAGTTGCTCAAAATGGCACATACTATACAGATATTGGCATAAACCACATAGACGTTTATAATAACGATTTAAGAATTATGATGGGTGGATCTGAGAAATGGCGTTTTAAAAGTGGCGGAGATTTATACGCATCTAGTGCTCAAGAAGTCAAATCTGGTGATAAGTCAGCTATTGGATATGAAGCATTCTTCGGAGCTAACAGTTTACGTTTCAACCGTGATGGTGATAGCTATATCGATACTAGAGGAACAAACAATAACTTAAAATTTAGACACAATAGTAACTATGATATTGCAATGACTATCTTAGGATCAAATGGAAATGTTGGAATTGGTACAACGAATCCTACTAGTAAGTTACACACTGATGGTGCAATAGTTAGTACAAATTTAGCTCAAGGATCTGGTGAATTACAAATTCAAGGTTATGGTAATACTGGTTACATCAATATGAATGGTTCAGGTAGTTTAATATTCAGAATGGGGTCTAGTTATTCTCAAGACTTAAAACTTACAAGTGCAGGTATACTTCAAGGCTCTAGCGATGCAGAGATAAAAACATCTCCAATTCGCAAGCACAGTAATACGATAAGTACTAACACAACAATTGACTCTAGTGAAAATGCAATAGCAAGCGGACCAATCAGTGTAGCTACTGGAGTCACACTTACAATTAACGGAAATATGACGGTAGTATAATGGCAGGAATATTAACAGTACAAACACTACAAGGACCCACAACAGGATCGAATGCTAATCAAGTTCTAGTTCCTTCAAATAATACACTGGTGGGCGGAGCCAATAGTATAATACAAGTTGGGTATGATGAAAAAACTGACAATGGCATTAATTATAGTGTTAGCAATGCTACGTTATATAATACTCTAAGAGTTACTCTAACAAGAAAACAGGCTAACTCTTATTTTCTTGTTCAGTTATCAACTATTATATACAGAGCATCAACAAGTGGCGAAGCAAGAGCAGGAGTACGATTTAGTGTAAACGGCGGTTCAACAACAAATTACTGGAAATACATAGCTGATGGTACTGCATGGAATAGGTCATCATTACAACACAAAATTACAACTACAGGAAGTATAGGAGACACTTGTGTTTTTGAAAGTATGCTTCAAAACACTGTTGCCACTGACAACAGATTTAGAACACCTGATTTATCAGTTTGGGAGATTGCACAATGAGTAATTTATATGTTGATACAATCAATGAAAAAACCAGTGGCAATGGT
>Ga0255752_10001874_pt1 | contig 23958 bp, 4 predicted proteins | sample 011ome_25_FD_179952 | JGI IMG/M metagenome (GOLD analysis project Ga0255752, IMG submission 179952) | Coastal salt marsh microbial communities from the Groves Creek Marsh, Skidaway Island, Georgia - 011512CT metaG (version 2) | ecosystem: Environmental > Aquatic > Marine > Intertidal zone > Salt... | reverse complement strand
ACACCGCTGGGTAGCACCACTTGTGCTCGCCCTCGTCGATGTCTCCGGTGATGGCGGCCGCAATGGCTTCCATTTTGTCCCGCCTTGACTGACGTTTAATTTCGGCGTCGACGCCAACGACGCTTCGAGCGGCGCCTCCAACACCCCTTCGCGTCTCGTCGGTTTCGTCGGCGTCGTGCGAAACGCGTATGCATCGTCATCCTCGTCGTCGTTCGCTCGTCCGCTCGTCGCGCCGCTTGTCGCACTCGTCATCAACGTCCGTCCCAAAGGAACGCGCTGACTCGTCGGCTCCCCTCCTCTCGCAAACGTCACCGCCAGCACTTCTCGCGCCGCCGCGCGCACGGAGGCGTTTACACTATCACCCTTACTTGGATGCGGCGCTCCGGTGAGTTGTTCAGCCGCACGAAGCGCAGATGCGTTTTTAGCGACGTGTTTTGCGACGCGACCGCCGCCGCTCTCCACCAACGCCTTCAACACTTTCAACGCCTTACGCTTCACGTACGGACTTTTATGCTCCACGCGATTGGCGAGATGTTCGACGACATCGCGCACGCTGTCGTCATCGAGCGTGCGCGCGAGTTCAACGAGGGATTCCATGGTGTACACTGCGCGAACGTTTCGTGTTCAACAGTCAGTCAGTCAGCAGCGCGTTGACGTTCGTTGGCGCTATATCGACGACGACGGGCGAGCGATGGACGCACCAGCGACTGGGTGTTCATCATCGATGAGTGCTTGATCGAATTTTACGCGACGGAGTCGACGTTCGATGAAGGCTGCCGCCATGACGAAGAGAGCCGCGCGTCGCGGTGTGACGTCGTCGACGCGACATTGTTCAACCAAAATCAATACCAATTACATAATTGTACACGCGCGCGCCAGACGAGCGCGCGATGGTGGCTATGTTGTGTCTATGCGAACGCGCCGTCACGGCTTGCGCCCGAGCCTGGTCCAGGAATTCATGCCTTTGATGGTTTTCAAGTTTTCATCCATGTCCCGTTGGGCGCGACGCGCGGCACCTCCGGCGCGAATGAGCGATTCGCGCTGCGATGCGAGCGTGGCTAGAACGCCTGCACCGATGTCATTCACATCATCAAGGGTTGTTTTGCACTGCGCGAGCGTATCTGACGTCGCATCGAGACGAGACGCGGCGGTGAGCGCCGAAACGCGCCTCGCCCGCTCTTCGGCGTTCGACGACAACACCGGCGCCTCTGGCGCGGTCGAGGGTTTCCCCGACGCAGACGCAGATGCAGTTGATGACGCGCTCGACAACAACGCGCGTCTTTCAGCATCTGCATCGACGCGTGCATCGACTGCGGCTTTCGATGTCGACGTCGACGTCGACGTCATAGCGCCTCCTACGCCGGCGCCGACGCGCGCTAAACTCTCCGCCGCACCCTCGTACCACGTCGCCTTACCAACAAACCCATCATCACGATTGCCGTCCACATCGTGACGACCATCGTCTCCATCGTCACGACGACTCGCAGACGCCGAAATCGAAGACGCCGCTTCGCGTTCGCGCTGCTCGCGCGTATATCTCAGCTTACCAATCGCCTCACCTCGCCCCGCGTCCTCGCCCTCGCCCCGTTCGCGCGTCACCGTGAGTTTTCGCACCGCGTGCGTGATGGCGCCGAAGACATCCCCCCACGCGGGCGTCGACGGTGTCGGCGTCGGCGTCGGCGTCGCGCGCTGCGGCGCTCGCTGCGGCGGCTCAATCAGCTCCTCCAGCGCCGCACATCGCTCGAGCGCCTGCGCCTTACCGCGTGCGCCATCCACGAACCATGCGCTGCGTGCGTCTAGAATCTGCGCGCGCGTCGCCCGCGCGTGTGCGCGTGCGCGCGCCGTGAATGTGGTTAATCCAACACGCAACGAATCGTCACCATCATCGTCATCAATCGCCCCCGTGCGCCTGGCGTGCGCGCGGAATCCAACCTCTGCGCGCATCTCCTGCACGCGACGAACGTCATGCTCGAGCGCATCGAGCGCGCGCGCGATGTCGCTCGCGATTGACGTCGATGGCGACGTCATGATGCGATGAATCACAAGTGCATGCGTCACACACTGGCGCGTCTCTGCGACGCGCGACAACCATGCACGCGACCGCGGCGCGCGTAAAGCACGCCTCGGTGTATCTTGCGACGCCTCGTCGTCATGCCGCGCGTCATCGCGCGCCGCGTCGCGCCGAGAGAAGGATGATACAGATGTCATCGTCAACGTCATCATCTTCATCTTCATCTTCGACGCCGAGGAAATCTATCGCGGTCGTGAGCGGTGCGAACACTGGCATTGGGTACGAAACAGTCAAGGCACTTCTCTCGTCTGGGGCGTACGACGAAATCATTCTCGCGTGTCGCGATGAGGAGAAGGCGCTAAAGGCGTGCGCTCGGCTCCGCGCGGATGTCGGCGGCGCGTCTTTGGGGAACACCGACGACGACGAGACATCGACGACGAGACTCACGTGCGAACGATTGGATTTAGCGTCGTTAGAATCCGTGCGTGCGTGCGGCGATAGGCTGAATGCGCGTGCGGCTGACGCAGGGATTGATTGTTTAATCTTAAACGCCGGCGTCATGGCGGTGCCAAATTTCACGCCGACGGCGGATGGATTTGAACTTCAAGTCGGCGTGTGTCATCTCGGGCACTACGCGCTCACCGCTCGCGTGATGCCGGCGTTGGAACGCGCGGCGGCACTGCGCGGCGAGGCGCGCGTGGTGACGGTGTCGTCGGAGGCGCATCGCATCGCCGCGAAGGGCGTGTCGCGCGACGATTTGTTTGGGCGCGAGTACTCGGCGTGGGGACAATACGGCCAAGCAAAGTTGGCCAACGTGTTGTTCGCGTTCGAGCTCGCGCGGCGTTGCGCGCGTAAAAAGAATGGCGTGTCGTCGAGCGTATTGCATCCAGGCGCGGTGGATACCGAACTTGGGAGATATTTGCAACCCGAAGACGGCGACGTGAAATGGTGGCAAAAGGCGTTGTATGATTTTATTCGTACAAACTTTTTGAAAACGCCCGCGCAAGGGGCGGAGACGTCGGTGTTCCTCGCCAATGGTGTCGCGGATGGTGCGTCAACGAGTGGAAAGTATTACGCGGACTGTAAGGAGAAGACGGTGGCGAAACCGGCGTTGTCGGAGGCGGACGCGGCGTGGTTGTGGGAACGCTCCGCCGAACTCACGGGCGAGGCGTTTGCCGATTTGTGAGGCAAGAGATTACTTGATGGTTGTACATGAATCATTACTGCTGCTACACAGCGCTAATTGCGTGCTAGAGATGCGTGTGTGTCTATTCTATTTTGTCATTCATTCATTCATTCATTTCATTTGCCTCCGTCGCCTTCGATTTCGGCGAGCGTTTGTAAAATCTTAGTCGCCTCGTTACGGGCACGCGCAGCTTGACGAGGATCATTCTTCGTGAGCACTTTCGTGGTGAAACGCGTAGCAGGGATGGATTCGGTGTTCCTCAACACCGCCACGGTATTCGCCACCGGCGCGGATGCCGACGCCGACGGTTGCAGAGGGAAATACGATTTCACGCCGCCCGCGCGACACTTTTCATCGTCAAACACCGCATCCAAAGGCTCGTTCTTTTCGCATTTGACAAACACCGCGCGTTCGGTGGCGTTTTTAATCAGCGCTCCCCATAGCTGGTCGGTGGAAAGCACGCTGGCGTCACCGACAATCCAACAGGAGAGACGCGCGCGCGTCAACGCCACGTTGACCCGGCGCGCGTCGTTCAAAAATCCAACCTCCTTGGACGAATCCGAATCCCTCTCGCGCGCGCGCGCCGTCGTTGACGTCGTCGTTGGTGGCGTCGCACTATCCTTCGCCGGCGCCGGTCGCGCACGCACGCATGAAATAATCACCGCGTCAAACTCTTGACCTTGCGTTTGATCCATGGTGCACACGTCCACCGGCGCGTACGTGGTAAATTCGTTATTCTTCTTCATCGAACGTTGCAGAAATTCTCGAATCCGTCGCACTTGATCGACGTATGGGGTGATGATGCCGACGCGAATCTTACGCACGTCTCTCGCGGCGTGGCGACAAATTTGTGCGTAGCATATGGATACGAATTCAGCCTCACGAGAATTTGACCACGAATGCGTTCCTGCGCCGTATCTGTCGCGGTGCATTTGCGCCCCCGGGACGTGGAAAAATTGATACGGTCCGAGGTTGGGAAATCCGTGATAGGGTGCGCGACGTTCTTCGTTGTTACTGCTGTAGCCGCAACGCAGGCGGCCAGAGTAAAAGCACGAGCTCGGGAACTTCATGATTTCTGGATGCATGCGGTACTGCTCGTGGAGCAAGTAGGCGGGCGTCCCGGCGCGCTGTAAACGATCGAATAAACTCTGCTCAAAGTTTGCATTCTTCGCAGCTTTGGACACGATCGTAGGCGCGAGTTGTTTCGGGTCACCAATGAGCACGAAGAGCCCGCCGGGTTTGAGCCACTGCATGGGAATGAGCGCTGCTGGTTCAACCGCTTGCGACGCTTCGTCGATGACGACGACGTCAAACAAATTCACCGCGCATAATTGCTTGGCATCCGGTCGGGTGTTGGCTGTACTGTTTGGCGCGTTCGATTGAGGCTTTTTGGCGAGCTGCGCCATGGAAGACAATGTGCCGCATACGATGTTTGCGCGATCGACGACGCGCTCAAACGGCGTCGTCGTTGGCACCGACTCGGCGCGGCCCTCTTGCGCGAGTTTTTCCTTGTGCTTCTTTTCCGCCAAATCGAGCACTTCGTACACCGCCTTGAGCTGCGCGCGCAAGTTGTCGAGATTTGCGCTTTGAACGGGGACGTGGTATCCGTAATCGCGCCGAACGTCGCGAAATACCATCTTTAACCGCTTCGTTTCTTCCTGAATTTTGCTCTCAATGGCGCGCTTCTTCTTCTTGGCTTCATCCATTTGTCTGAGGTAATAGTCGCTATTTTGTGCGTACGTGTTGAAATCTGCGGCGTTCGGGTCGGTACCAATCTCGCGTAATTTCCTGCTCACGTGGCATCTCTCCGCTGCCGAACCTTCGACAATCTTCTCATCCGAACCGATGCGCACGACGTTGACGCCTTTGAGCAACGCGCGGAATTCGTCATCCATGGAATCCCAACCGTCAACGACGCGCTCGACGATTTCATCAATCGCGCCGTTGCTTTGCGCGGCGCATAAAATACGTGCGCGTCTAGGTTCACCGTATTCGTCCACACCGTTCAATAGCGCGGCGATGAGACTCACGATGACGTGCGTTTTCCCCGTCCCGGGCGGTCCTTGAATCAACACGGGCGCCTCGCGCACTTTTTCATTGCTCTCGTGCGGCCGTGACGTCGCGCCGACGACGGCGTCGAGTTGACTCTGATTGAGCGTCGTCCGGATGACATCCAGCGCTCTCGGTTCGACCCATTCCCCGAACGATTGACGTAACGGAAACTTGGTCGGCTTGATGAGCGACGGGAAGAACGACGAACGCGGGGCGTCGATGACGGCGCGCAACTCTCGAAGCTGGTTTTGAATCTCACTGACGCGAGAAATCGTAAACGAACTCGCCGTTTTCGCAAATGCGCGAGAAATTTTATTGTGACGCAACGTAGCTTGGTTGCCTCCCAAAAATACGCGCACACGAAGGGGTGTTTTGGACGACATTGCGCCGGGAACGGCTTCAACCCATCCCAAGACGTATGGCTTGTCCTCCTTCTTACGCGGGCTCAGCGCGTCGCGATCTTTCGAACGCCAACTGTCGGACACGCCCGCGGACATAGAAGACTCGATGAGCACTAAATCATCCACCTTAAAACGCACGGGGTCGGGTGTGCGGCCTCTCGAGTCCACCTGATCGACGCGTTGGTCGCTCTTTGCAAATTCCACGACAGAAAACTCAGCGCCGCCGACGCCTGGATGGAAATTCACCACGCTAAGCTCCTCGCTGTCGAGATTTCCAGCTTCAATATTTCGACTGGCTTCGTGTCGAAGCTCAGCGATGATGAGCGGGATGAAGAACTCGCAGTACTCGTTGCCAGACGTAAACGCGATGGGAGCGTCGTCTTCGAGATGAATATCCTTGGGTTCGGGCATCAATGTGTCGCGTTGTAACGCCTCGCGCGACTGTTGTAAGACATCGCGAATGTAATCCTCGGGGCGGAGTCGAATGGTTTCAACCAGGCGCCCTCGGCCTGGAAGTTTCAAGCGTGAGGCGCTGCTCGGCGGCATGGTCGGGACTTGCACCTGCAGCGGAGCGGCGACGGCGGCGCCTCGAGCCGACGTCGAAAGCGGAGGAGGTACATCACGCAACATGGACGATCGCTTGTACTTTGAAGACGATGGAACCATCTCTGTGGTCGGTGGCGGCGGCGGCGGTACTTCTATCAAGCCATCAGTAGCGGAATTTTTTGATGTCGAGTCGGCGTACAAAGACCGTTTCGCGAGCGCCGAACCCGGCGGCGCCGACGTGACGGTTGGTGTCGTCGTTTTCTTCGTCATGAGTTTGGTAATCGATGAAGGCTTTGCGTACGACACCGATGCTGAATCCAGCGCGAGATCGAGCGCCGTCACCGGCTTGATGACGTTACGCGGGTGTGAGAGCAACTTTTTGCCACCTCGAATGTCTTTCACCGGCTCAAGCGGCTCCTTGGAAATCAACGACCATTTCCCACCAGTCGCGCTCTTCTTAGGCACAGACGCGGCCACTGTCGTTGTCTTGAGAACTTTGGCCGGAAGAACGACTGTTTTTGGTTTTTTACGCTTCTTGTCAGAAGCTAATAACCACGACGGTTCGCTCGGCGCCGAACGCTTGTTTGAACCCGCCGCGACGGCGGCGGTGTCTTCCTCGTCACGATCAATCTCGCCGCCATTGTCGTCGTCGCTACCATCGTCTACACGATCATATCCGGCACCGTCAACGAACGCGTCGGCAGTGTCCACGGCGGCGTCAGCGCCATCGTCTTCATCGTTCCCGAGGTCGATCACCGGAGCCGGAGCGGAGATTCGGAACGGCGTAAACGTCGACTTGGTGTTCGGCGTCTTCGTTGCCGGCGATGACGTCGGGGATATTTCTGGGAATGTCGCGCTCAGCTTATCTCGAACGCCCGTGGACAATCCATCTTTGCCTTCGTCCGCGAACAAGGATTCGACGTGTGTTTTAATCGAATTCACCAAGGTTGACTCGCCATCCGCGTCGAGGTCGACGTCAGTCATATCCTTGCGCAACAAGAACACGACATCCACCCACGCCGTGGCGAGCTGTTCGTTCTTCGCAAACGATGCCGGTGGCCACGAGAGTAAGGATTCTAAAATCTTCAAAGGGTGCTGCCTGGTGAACGAACCTTGCGAAAAGTATTGGCGCTTCTTTGCCAAATCCCAAAACAAGTACAAGTAGAGCAATGCGTTGACCAAGTGTTCGTCATCGTCTGGTGCGACGCGATGCGGACCGTGCTTGACGATGACTTCGAACAAGCTCATGGATGATATCAACACTTTGCTCACGTGCGAGCTGAACGCACTGACGCGATCTTCGTCCTTTGGATTGATGGCGTCGATGAGGTTGCGCGCGCGAGACAGCGGAGTGTGCGCCGCGGCTAACAACTCGCTCACCTCTTCAGGTGTATCGCTCGGCATGCGTTTGATATCCTTCAACATACTGTGCGTCGCCGCAAGCACTGCACGCGGAATGACGTAATCGCCTTGAAACATTTTCCGGAAGCACTTGGGTAAATCCTTTTCATCGTAGTGTTTTTTCAACACCTCGCCCGCGCACGAGACGAGCGATTTACGCTGCGACATAGTACACAATACCGCCCCTTCCGTGCATTTGGCTTCGTCTTCAGAACGCGCGAGGGGCTTCTTCTCGGTAATTGTTAGTGGACACTCGAGTAAAGATGTAAAGAACCACTCGCCGCACTTGGATAAAATCCCGCGCAACGCGTTCGCGTCGTCTTGCTCACCATACGCAATTTCAACAAACGCGTCATACGCCTGGCGCGGTGGCTTGATAAAGTCATCTCTCGCGACAGGCGCGAGCAAGCCCATGGCGTACATCACCGCGCTGATGTAGTTTGGCGCCCAGTTCCCGACGTAGGTACGATTGATTTCAGACATTCGATCAAAACCGAGCGCGTACTTCCAAATCGCCGTGCTCACCTTCCAACGCTTCTCTGTGCGCACGGTGTTTAGAATTCTCAAATGCAGCTTCCCGAGCGCTGTGTCTGGATTAATGCGCTTATCTCGGCGCCATCGATCTTCGTCAAACGTGAGGAAATCGGGATCTGATAACGCCGACAACGCCACGGCGTCGGCGCAGATGATGTATCCAAATGTATTCACCAACGTCCGCGCGACAATCTCTCGCTTGAGATGCGCCGTGGGCGAGAGAGCCTCCGCCTGTCGAAGACTTTCAATCAAGTCGCGTCCAACGCGGTCGTACCAGTCCCCGATCGTTAAGACGGCGTCGTCGACGCCGATTTCAGAATATTGCTCGAGCACGGCGGTGCACGCCAAAAGCCGGCTCTCCCATTGCACTTCGGTGTCGTAAAACTTTGTGGAGTGCGGGATATCCTTCACCAAGCAATCCATGATGCGCGACGAGCTAATTGCATCGCCACGCGGAAGCAACAAGTACGCCGATTTCAACGCAACCAATGCGGTGATTTGATCTTGAGGTCTCTCTTTGCTCGCCATGCGCGCCGCAGCGGCGAGCGCGTCAATCGTTGTCGACGGTTTCACGCATGTAAAACGCCAAAACGCATTCGCGTGCTCTATCCCTCGTGGATATGACGCTAAAATCAAGTGTACCACATCGCACGCATTACTTGCAAGCTTGATCATATGCATATCCTCCGCCGTCGGCGGTTTCAAACGCGGATTCTTTGTCGACCGAACCAAAGCCTTCACCGCCAACTCAAACACAATCGGATGCTGCTCAACCACCGCCTGCGTGATCGCCGCGTCTGACATCCCGAGCGCAAACGCTAGACAAAACCACAGCCGAGATTCACTCGGAACGAAAGGTTCGACGACGTCTCCATCAAAGTCAACCTCTGGAACGATGGCGGCGTACGCGCGCCTCGCCCCACCGCCGTCGCTTTGACGCTCACGTTCACGCTGCGCATCCGCCAAACACTCCACCCAATACCCAAACACATCAAACAATGCGTTTGACGCATTTTCGTATCGCAGTGTGCGATATCTCGTCACCTTTCGCCCCTTGATGTCATCGCTCGCGAGCGTTTCTTGCAACAACTGTTTCGCCAGCCGCTTCACTCGAGCGTCGCCGCTCGCGAGCATCGCAAACGTCCCAGGATACGCCCCACACGGCTTCTCGCGAATCAAACGACACAAACCCTTATCGCTATTATCCATATCGTCGTCTGCGTCACCATTCGTCGTCGCCGTCGCGTTTGAACGCGTCCTTTGTTCCGCTTCGGCTTGAGCTTCGGCTTGGGCGCCGCTCGCAAACGCCTCAGCCGCGCCTTCAAATACCTTTGCCCCTCTCGCCGTCGCCGGTGCGAGCATCACTTCCAACAGCGCGCTCTTTGTCGCTAATTTCTTCGCATACGTCTGTGCAAAATCCTCATTCGCGCGCGATGCGGGCGCACAGAATGCGCTTTTGAGCCGCGCGAGATCAAACGCAGTCAACGCCCGCGCGCGCTCATCATCATCATCCACGCTCGCTGCCGCCGACCTCAAGTCCACGTACGCCTCTACGCACAGCACACACGTCGATAACGCATGCGTCGTGAGTTCGCGCGCGTCGAAGGAGACGTACGCGCCCGCGTCGTCGCGCGTCGCGCGCGTAGACCGTCTGCCTTTGCCTTGGCTGGCCAATCTGCTCACGTCATTCGCGAGCGCGGCGAACACGTCTGCGGCGATGGCGGCATTTTCGCAGTACGGATGCGAGCGGTGGATTTCGTTCAAGTGCACGAGCTCGGGCGCGGGCATGGCGCGCGCGGGCGCACGGGCGCACGAGCCGCGGTTTGACGATGTGCGATCGATGGGTGTCGCCTAACGGTGTCCAATGTCGCGCCTTGGCGACCCATCGCGGGCGCCGCGGCGCAAATGATGCGTCGCGAATGATACATCGCGAATGATGTGCGCGTTCTGGCGCGCGAGCGCGCGCGCGGCGACGATGGGCGACGCGTGCGCGGCGACATTAGAGCGTGAGACACAAGACGCAGACTGAGAGCGACGGCATACCGTGACACGCGCGGTGGTTGTTCGACGCACACGGACGCGCGAGAGGACGCGCGAGAGGACGCGCAGGTGTTGATTATTGTGCGCTGTGGTGACGGTGCCATTCGTCGTCGTCGTCGCACGCCAAGGGGCTAAGGATTGAAAAGCGCGTTCGCGTGCGCGAGGCTGACATGTCGTCACGTCGAACGTTAGTGATTCGACTGCGTCGCGCGAGCGATGTCGAACGTCTCGGTCGCGATCAATTCATCAATCGTGATGCCCTGTCGTGTTCTGCTGGCGAGTCGGGCGCGGATGCGGGGACGGGACCGATGCGTGAAGTGTACTGCGCTCGAATTCGAGACGCGGCGGCGTCCGCGGCGCTCGATGGCGCGCAAATCATCGTCGCTCGCGTCGATCATCGTCATTTCGATGATACATTCGATGCAAATGCATGCGTTGAGCACACGTATGGCGCGGTTGAGCACATGGCGGCGCGGTGCGGCGTCGAGGCGCGCGATATTTTGTATTCGGGACGACGAGACGACGCGATTGCCGCCGTCGCGCCTCTCGTATTCGCGCATCGGACGCGTAAATGCGCCACGGATCGCGACGTCGGCGACGTGGTGTCGCACACGCACGATACCGTCGTCGATGCTCTGCGCGTCGCGTGCGATGCACCGCGAAAATCGATGCGGTATTCGACGGATGTCCGCGCGGTCGGTCGAGGCGACGCCATCGAGAGCTCCTTTGAAAACGTCAACGTGACGACGATATTTCACACTCGAACGACGCACAAGCCCCGCCGTGCGACGACATGGCGCCGCTGGCTCCCTCGTGATCGTTCATGGCCGGAAACTCGACGTACGCCGACGTTGACGCTGAATGAACGCGTCGTGACGGTTGATACGCTCACCGTCGCCACCATGGTCCGTCATCGAGCCGACGACGTCGCGGCCGACCGCAAAGGCGCCGTTTCCGTTTCCGACGCCGACGCTCTCAACCCGTCGTGGGCGTGCGCACGCACGGGTTCAATCGCAGACTGCTTGACGCACACCGCGCTCGTGTGCACGGACGGACGCGCGACACGCGCCGCGTCTGGAGTACACGTCGGCGACGTCTCGCGCCTCCGCCGATGCCCGACGTTTACGTACGTCGAATGCGTCGACCGCGCCGCTCGCGCCGCCGCATTCATGCGCGACGTCCTCGACATTCGCCCAGGCGATGTCGTCGGTGTGCTGTCGTCCAACTCCATCGAAGTCTTTGTCATTCATTACGCGTGCGCGATGCTTCGATGCGTATTGTTGAATTTGAACACGCACTTGGTGCGGCGAGAGTCGGCGTACATTCTCGCCGACGCCGGATGTAAAGCCGTCTTTGCGCGCGCGGTGCCGCACGCGGACGTCCTGCGCGACGTCATGATGGGCGATGGTGAGCGACGCGATCGCAGCGACGTGCCTCGTGATCTCGTAGCGATCGTATGGATTTACGACGACGACGACGATGAGGTTGTCGACGGGACGAAGCGTTCGTCCCCGTACATTCGCGGCGTTCGCAATTTCGATTGGCACATCGACGTCATCGCCGACGATGATGATGACGTCGACCGCGCCATTCCGTTACTCACGCGCGCGATCGCCGCGCACACGGACGCGCATCTCTACTACACGAGCGGCACTACGGGCAATCCAAAAGGCGTACGCCTCTCGCACGCCGTCGTCCGCGCGCACGCCGACGCCACCGCCGTCGAAATGCGCATCGGCCTATCGGACACTTGGCTCCACGCTGCCCCGATGTTCCATCTCGTCGATGCTTTTGCCATTTATTGCGTCACGCATCTCGGCGGTCGACACGTGTTTCTTCAGCACTTTGAGCCCGCGAGAGCGCTTCGATGCGTCGCCGCCGAACGCGTGACGTGCTGCAATTTCGCCTCATCTATGGTGGCTATCATGTCTCACAACCCCGCGTGTGCGGCGTGCGACCTCTCGTCCCTACGCGTAGTGTCATGCGGTGGCAGTCCATTGCCGCCGACATCCGTCAGGCGCGCCATCGCGCTGTTTGGATGCGAATTTTTTATTTCTTACGGCATGACAGAGTGCTGCGGGAAAATTTCAATGAGCGTGCTCTCGTCGGCGTTTCTTCAATCGTCAACGCCTCGCGAGCAGCTCGATGCGATATGCACCAGCGGACGACCATTCGCACTGATGCGCGTGAAAGTCGTCGACGACGCACGCGACGGCGGGGCGCTCGTGCCGTGCGATGGGCGATCCGTTGGCGACGTGTACGTAAAAGGATTGACTGTCTTTGCCGAATATTGGCGGAATCCCGACGCCACGCGACGCGCGTTTGATCAAGACGGCTGGTTCGCCACGGGTGATCTCGCGTACGTCCGTCCCGATGGCGCGTTGGTGATTGTTGATCGTAAGAAGGATATGATTTTGAGCGGTGGGGAGAATGTGTATTGCGTGGAGGTGGAACGGGTGTTGTGCGAATGTCCCGCGGTGGCTCGAGCGGCGGCGTTTGGAGTGCCACATTCGGTGATGGGTGAAGTCGTGCACGCCATGGTGACGCTCACGCGCGAGAGCGAGAACGAGAGCGAGGATGAGGTGATGCGAATGCTCGATGCGCATTGCTTGAAGCATTTATCGCAATTTAAGTGCCCGAGCGCGTTTCACATCGTGGACGCGTTGCCGATGAACGCCAGCGGTAAGGTGCTTAAAACGGCGTTGAGGGAAATGGTAGCCAACGCGTCTCGCGGGCGTCGCTCGGGCGAAGGCGTAATGCGTCGGCAGTTTTCACGCGCGGTGCTCGCGGTGGATGCGAATGTGAACGCCAACGCCAAGAAGTCAACGTCGATGATTGACGCGTACGAAGTCACGCTCGAAACGCTCGCGGGAGACGACGACGGAGGTCATCACGCATCGCTATCGTCAGACGAGTCGTCGATATGTTTGCGCGGGCAAACGTGGCACATCCTAGGCGCGCATCCTCGCGTTGAATACTGCTTGCGAGCGCTCGATGCCGATGTGCGCGTGCGATGCGCGGATGATTTCGACGCCGTCAAGGAACGCGGCGCTCTGGATTGGCTCTTCATCCTTGAGCGCTACGCCTCGGCGCTTGCCGACGTACGATCTGGCGATACCATCGTGCTCGCCGAGTGTTTACGATGTTTCTCGACGACGGCAAGCGATGCATCAGCGCAGGTGGCGGCATCGACGGCGCTCGCGTCTGGATTACTTCTCGCGCTCGCCCAAGCGCTCGTCGCTCACATTTCAGCGACTCGCGCGAGAGACATCCGCGTCGTTGTCTTAACATCCAACGCATTCGTGTCTTGCGACACCGAGTGCACGGACGATGGGCACATCGCACACAGCGCCGTTATGGCGATGTTGCGCGTGCTTCGGCGCGAACACGGAGATGAGGTGTCATTTTATTGCTTGGACGCGCCGCACGATTTTGACCATTTGGCGTCGAGCGCATTGCGTTCGGCTTTACGGCGCATGCTCCGCGGTCACCACCGCAGCGGTCATCGTGACGACGACGACGATGATGATGATGATGGATATGAAGAGCGCGAACTTGTTCTCCGTGACGCCGTCGTCGCCGCTCCGCGACTCCGCGCGCGCGCGTCCCCAATGCCGACCCCGGCTCCCAACGCCCTCCGCTCGATGTCCGGCGCGCGTCCACCGCGCGATGCTAATAGTGGTCGTACATCGTCGTGCGTCATCATTGGTGGACTCGGTGCGCTCGGTGTGTTGCATTTCGAATTTCTATCCGCGCGACTGGGCGTCGAGCGCTTTGTATTGGTCGGCCGCAGCGTCCGCGACGCCGCGCTTCAATCCGTAACCAACGCGATGCTTTCGTCGCCTGAAGGCGATGACGATGACGTTGAAATTAAACATCGCTCTGGATACGCGTTTGACGTCGATGTCGTCGCCGCAGATTGCGCGGACGAACGGCAATCCCGCGCGGTGTTTGCGCTCGCCCATCCCGTGGCGCTCGTCTTACATCTCGGCGGCGTTTTACACGAACGCGCCGCCATCGACATGACGCGCACCGCATTCATCGCCGGAACAGAGGCAAAAATCTCTGGTTCGTTACACGCGGCGTGCGATGCGGCATCAGATGTGTTCATGTGCTCGTCTTCAATATTTGGCGTGCTCGGGCAATCCCGCTTGGCGTCGTACGCGGCGTCAAATGCCTTTCAGGATGCGTTGTGCGCCATGAGCGATCGCGCGGCGCATCGCCGGCGCGGCTCGGGCGCAAAACGATTCATCGCCGTGGCATTTGGTACCTGGGCGGAGGTTGGCATGGCGCACGAGAGCGGCGAGGGGTTTGAAAGATACTGGCGGTCGGTTGGCATGGGATTCGTGGCGCCGAGCGCGGCGCTGGAATTCATCGGCGCCGCGCTCGCAAACGACGCCGGTTCGTCGTCAGCGGCGTGTGTTGGATGCTTCTCGCCTGGCATAGATTGGGGCACGTACGAGCGCGCCGTCAACGACGCGTCGGCATTTTTAAAACATGTGACGCCAAAGCGGCGAAGACTTCGTGACGGTTCAAGTTCTCCTTCGTTGTCGTCGTCTTCGTCTGAACCGCGCCGCTCTGTGGCTTTACCAGAGGACGTGATCTCTCGCGTGCGTCGGTGCGTGTGCGATGCGTTACGTTGCGATGACGACGACGCCTTCGTGGACGATGACGCGCCGTTATCGTCGATGGGATTGACATCCGCGCGCGTGGTGGCGCTCGGCGAGGCGTTGTCGCGCGAATTTCAGGACGCGAGGGCGCGTTTGAGCGCGACAGTGGCGTTTGATTATCCAACGATTCGCGAGTTGGCGGGGTTTATTATGAGTTATTCGGGTGATGCTCGCAGTGGTGCATCGGTACGGACGACGACGAATGCGGTCGAGGATGTCGTGCGGATGACGATTCGAGACGTCCTCGGCGTCGACGCCGCCGAGCGGCTCGACGTCGATACCCCGCTCATGGCGCTCGGATTAACATCCGCGCGCGCGATTCAGTGGACGGCAAAACTCTCCGCTGCGTTGTGCGATGTCGTAGATGTCGACGTGCCGGCGACGTTGGCGTTTGATTACCCGACGACGAGAGACGTGGTGAAATTTTTAACCCGCGCAGAGTCTTTGGCGTCCTCGGCGCCCGCGCTCGTGAACTCGTCGTCGTCCTCGTCCGACGCGGTGGTGTGTTCATCCGCGGCGGCGACGGCATCTGTCATCGTCGTCATCGTTGCATCCAGTGCTGGTTACGCGTGCGCGCCGAGCGCCGACGCCATCGCCGTCGTCCCACTCGCCGACCGATGGGACGCCGACGCCGACGCTCTGCGATGTCGGCGCCGAATACCACCTTTCGGCGCCTTTATCGCCGACGCCGCGCTGCTCGACGCCCACGCGTGTGGCATCGTCGATACTGAAGCGCGCGTCATTGATCCGCAGCAACGCGTGATTCTTCGCGCGGCAACGCCGCTGATGATGATGGAACCAGATGGTCGACGAGGGTGTTCGGTGCACGTCGGCGTGTCGCAAATTGAATACCAAACGTTAACGCCGCGCGACGCGTGTTCGCCGTACTACGCCACGTCAGCACATCTCAGTGTCGTTGCTGGACGAGTGTCGTATACGTTCGCGCTCACTGGACGCGCAGAGGCGATCGATACCGCGTGTTCGTCGTCGCTCGTCGCCGCCCGAAACGCGAGCCGAGGCGCGGATATCAACAGTCACACTGAGTTCCACGCGCACGCGCTCGCCGGCGGCGTAAATTTAATGTTTGACGTGGCGTGGACGATCGCGTGTGACGCAGCGAACATGCTTGCGAGCGACGGGAGGTGCAAAACGTTCGACGCTGAAGCGGATGGGTATGTGCGCGCTGAGTTTTACGCCCTCGTAAAATTAACGCTCGCCGTCGGCGACGCGCGCAGCGGCACCCGCACCGAAACTGGCGTCGTTGAACTCGCACACGTCGCCGTAAATCAAGACGGTCGTTCAAGTTCATTGACTGCGCCGAATGGTCCGTCGCAAACGCGTGTGATTCGAGAGGCGTACGCGGGACCGCGAATACCCGTCGAGTCGGTGTGTCTCCACGGCACCGGGACGCCGCTTGGCGATCCCATCGAGCTCGGCGCGCTTCGTTCAGCCGCAGCCGAGGCGGCTACCGATGACGAACGTTGGACCACCGTCATGCGCGTGTGCGCGGTGAAATCATCGATCGGGCACAGCGAACCCGCGAGCGGCGTCGCCGGGATGTTGTGCGCCGTCGAAAGCCTCAGCCATAAGACGATACACGCGATGATTCACGTCCGCGCGCTCAACGCGCATCTCAACGCCGCCGCGTCTTCGGTGGTGCATGCAACAGTCGTGCCGAGAATCGTCGCGGGTTTCATCGGCGCGTCGTCGGCGTCGGCGTCGGCGTTCGCGTTTCAAGGCACAAACGCGCACGGATTGGCTCGCTCGCGTTCGTCTTCGTCTTCGGTCGTGGGTCGTACTGCAAAGCCGCACGGTGCGTCGTCGTTTTGGTTGGATGAACGCGCACACTGGCTCGCTCGGCGTAATCATGCGTGGATACGACGCGCGGATGTCGCGTATGGACGAATTCTCTACGTTGCTCGAGCGGCTCGCGGATGTCAAAGGCGCGACGCCGGCGGGACGCGCACCGCATCGCTGCATCATCACGTCATCCACGGCCGAGCCATCGCGCCTGCGACAGCGTTGATTGAATTGTTTCTCGAATCTGCGATGGATGGGTCGCGAAGCGTGGGATCCGACGTGGTCATTCCGCACCCGCTACGACTGAGCGCCGAAGACGACGCCAAAGACGCCGAAGACGTCGTGATTCATGTATTGGTGCGCAAACACGACGGTCGCGCATCCGTCACCACAGGACCGTTGTGTCGGCCTCATACGCATTTATTTGGCCGCATCGTCGTCGTACACGTCGTTGATTCGCGGGTTCGCAGCTCGTCATTCGCATTCGCGCGCGACGTCAAAGTTGGAATTCGACGACGTCAAAAACACGCACTCTCGGCAAAAATCGCGCGCCGCGCGCCGCGTGACTGCGGGCTCCACGTCGACGTCTATGCGCTCGATGCCGCAATTCACCTCGCCGAAGGCGTGTTACAACATCGGCGACGACGCGACGATGACGATTGGTGTCCCGCGGCGCGCGTGCCCGCCGCGCTCGCCGCCGTGCGTCCCGCGCCTCGGACATCATCGTCGTCGTCATCAGCGGCGGCGGCGAGTTCCTCACGTGCGTCGTGCGCGTGTCCGCGCGGTATCGCGCTCGATGCGCGCGTCGTGCACGAGCATTGGATGCCAGACGTCGCCACGCTTGATGGATTAGACATTAGGCCACCGCGAAGAATGACGTCTTCGACAAAGACAAAGACAAAGACAAAAGCAAAGACGACGAAGACGACAAAGACAACCATGTACGTCACGAGAGCACGCACCACCGATATGACACCGTCTCGTATTTTCTCGCATGGAAACATCGCGCGCGGCGTTCGCGCGCCGATGACACATGTGAGCGCCGCGCGAGCCACGGCTTCGCTGACGCAGCGTTTCGCCGCCGAACGACGCGTCGTCAATCGCATCGCCGTGCGCACAACGACGCGAACAGCCGGTGGTAATGTAATGTGCGGTGCGATGCGTTCGGCAGCACATGAAATCACGTGTGCGATATCGTGTGTCGACGTGCACGCATCGCAGGTGAACGCACCGACGGATGTAGACGACGGGGACGTATGGACGACGCCGACTGAGGCGTACGGCGCGCGATCCATTCGAATGCTCGACGCGGCATGTGTGCGTCGCGACGGCGGCGGCGCGCGCAGCGCTCGACATGAACTACGTTGGCGCGACTGCACGATTCGCGCGCGCGAATCGCGACGACGAGTGATGATATTCGGTGGATTGGGCGCGCTCGGCCGCCGCTGCGCTCAAAGCGTCTTTTCGCCCGCGGCGTCAGACGTGCGTCTCATCGGACGTTCGGGAAGATCGCGCGCGCGCATATGCGCCGCATCAATCAACAATGCGATGATGACTGCGGTTCGCGCCGACTACGTGATGCGTGAGGAAGGACGATATACGATGCCATCGTGCGACGTCGCGCTCTACGCCGGCGGCGTCCTCGCCGACGCGGGAACGCCAAACGTCACGTACGGCAATCTCATGACCGTCTGCGCGCCAAAAACTCACATTTCGGACGCAATAACGATGGCTCGAGCACCTAGTATGCATGTGTTCTTTAGCTCGGTCACCGCATTGCTCGGGAACGCCGGACAGACGGCGTACGGGGCGGCGAACGCGCATTTGGACGCGCGCGCTTTGGCCACGTCTCGCGCGGGCGTGGACTGCGCGAGCGCGCAATGGGGCGCCTGGGGCGGTGGCCAAGGCATGGCGGCGCACGTCGAGGCGCGCATGAAAACGATTGGTATCGGTGTGCTCGACCCGGTCGTTGGCGTCGCGGCTTTGAGGCGGATCGTGAGCGGCGTCTGGGTGAGTACGAGGATTATGAGCGTGAGCGCCTTTGATTGGCAGCGGTACGCGAACCGGCATGCAAGTGTTTTCGCCGCGTCAGCGTTTTTGAAGCACGTCGTCGTGCGTGATTCCGTCGATAAACATTCGCGCAGTGCGAGTAGTGACGCCGAAGACGATCGCGCACGCGTCTCGGGTGCGCCAAAAGTCGGAGCTTTCAGAGACGACGCGAGGGACGTCATCCGCGACGCCGTCGTCCGCGCGCTCGGCCATCCGCCGACGAGCGACGACGCACCATTTTTCGAGCTCGGCATGGATTCACTCGGCGCCGTGGAGTTTACTACTGCGCTTGAGCAGGCTTTGGGCGACGTGGCGTGTCCGGCGACGTTGGTGTTTGATTATCCGACGCCCAAGGCGCTCGAGCGGTTCATCGTCGCCGCTCGAAGAGGAGAAGGAGACAGAGAAACACGACGCGCCACAGCGACGGTGACCGCGCCCGTGACCACAACGGTGACTGCGAATGAGAGCAATCTGAACCCTGCGTTCACCATCGTCGTCGCGGCGACGCGTAAGGACGTTCCGGGGCGCCACCGCGGGGACGATGGCGTGACCCGCGTCGACGAGCGATGGTCCCCGGGCACCCTCGCAACGCCCATGTTTAGCGGCTTTGTCCTCAATGCCGACATTTGGCGCGCATTTGACGCCGTGGCGTTCGGTATGCAGCGCGCCGAGGTCGTCGTGATGGATCCGCAGCAAAGACTCGTGCTCACGCACGCCGTAGACCTCGCCGTCTCGACTACGTCATCGGCTGATCATGGACGGCGTCGTCAGTCGATTGACGACGCAGCTCTACGCGCTCACAAAAACGCAATTATCGTTGCGGACGACATAGGTGTCTTCGTCGGCGCCGCGACGTGCGATTACCGACGTCTCGTCATCGACTACGGATACGCACAAAGTCCATTCATATCCACTGGCGCGGCGTTCGTCAGCGTCATTCCCGGGCGCGTGTCGTTCGCGCTCGGATTCTCAGGCCCATCTGTGGCGATAGACACCGCTTGTTCGAGTGGACTCACCGCGCTCCATGTTGCCTCTGCGTCATCGTCGTCGGGTTCCATCGTCGCCGGCGTCAACGCGCTGTTTGACTGCGCCACGAGTGCGATGTTTGCCCGCGCCGGCATGCTCGCGAGCGACGGGCGATGTAAAACGTTCGATGCGTCGGCCGATGGGTACGCACGCGCCGAAGCTGGAACCACGCTGGCGTTACGGCGTCAACAGGCGACGTCAGCGTCGGCGTCAGTCATCATCGTCGGCGCGTGCGCAGTGAACCAAGACGGTCGAAGCTCATCGCTCACCGCCCCGAATGGCCCATCGCAAACGTCGTGTATACGAGCGGCGATGCGCGCGACATTGGCGGCATCATCGAATAATGCAAACGCGGCGCGGCGCGGATGCGAGGCGCACGGTACTGGAACACCGCTCGGGGACCCAATTGAAATCGCCGCCGCGCTCGCCACATTTGACGCGAGCATCGACGTCGAAGCCGCAAACGCATGCCCCACACTCGCGGCGAAAACCACCACGGTCATCATCGGCGCGACGAAAGCATCTGTAGCACACGCAGAGTCGCCGTCGGGGTTGATTTCGCTCGTCGATGCGTGCGAAACGTTGATGACGCGTGTTCGAGTGGGAACGCCGCACACGCGAGCGCTCAATCCGTACGTGACGCGCGCGTTTGACGCCGCCGCTCCGACAACAGCCGTGCCCGTCGTGCCTCGCACGCGCATCGCCGCGACGCGTGATATATACGGAGTGTCGGCGTTTGCGTTTCAGGGCACGAATGCGCACGGTGTGGTGTTCGGTTCGGGGCGAGGACACGGAGGCGTCGCGAGGACGCGAACAGACACATGGGACGCCAGGGACACGTGGTGCTGCTCGCCGCCATGCTCGGCGTCACATGGCTCGCCTCGCATTCCACTTGCCGCCGATCGCGTGATATTTGTAGTTCGCGCACAGTACGATGCGTGTGGCGATCATTGCGTGCGCGAGCGTGCGATATTCCCCGCTGCTGGGACGATGGAGCTCGCTAGCGGCGCTTTGACATCCGCCCGCGACCGCGGCGTCGAGCGATGCGTCTTCATCGCCATTTTACCCGTGAACGAAGCATTTACAATGGTGTGCCACCTCGTCACGTCTGGCATCGATGTCGCGCGTCTCGATGGGTCGCGCGCCGCACGGGCGCAGACATTGCGCGCGACGCCGCGCGTCGAGTCTCGACGACGAGCGCTCGGAGCGATGTCATCCGCGTCTGCGCCTACGGTTCACATGACCGTCGTCGTTCGCGCCGTCATCGCTCGCGCTCGCGGCGATTCGCGCGCCGGGGAAATTGACGCCGCGTTTCACGCCATCGCCGCCACTTGGCGCGTGAATGACGGCGCGAAAACGTTACGCATCCCGGCGACGACTGAGGCGTTTCGGCTCGACGCGGCGCAGACATTTGGTGGCCACGCGTCTGACATCCATCGCGCGTTATCGATGAGCTCTCACGTCTCTCGCGACATGTATACGCGGCAACTGCGCACGAAATGCATCGAGCGTCGTGTGCGCGGTGCGTCAGTGCGCACGTGTGCGTACGTGTGTCGACGCCGTCGAGTAGCTGCGGGCAGAGCGCCGATGGTTCGAGCGAGCCAAGGCGCGCGAACGCCAAACGCGAGGCGCGTTCTCTCAGCACTCCACGCGCCGTGGACGTTTTCGCGCGCAAGGGTGACAGAAGATGGCGTGTCTTATGGTATTTACGCCGCGATGCGATCGGTGGCGCTGGAAACGGCGACGATGAGTCGGGTGGAGCTCGACGGAGCCGAAACGAGTCGCGCGAGCGTTGAACAGCTTTGCGCGGCAAAGGCGACGCGCTCGCATCGTCATCGTCGCCTCGGCGCGACGCTCTCACTGACAAGGGATGTGAATGTGGTTCGATATTGTGAGTGCATGGTGATTATGGGTGGTACGGGCGCGCTTGGGTCGTGCTTTGCGCGCGATTTCATGCCCGCGCGATTCTCAGTCGTCCTCGCCTCGTCCCGCCGCGGCCGAGCGCGTATACTCCCATGGACCTCGTGCGGCGAAAGACTGCTGTGTATTCACACGGGAGTGGTGCAAGCATTGCTAACAACGAAGTTTTCACGCGATGCATCGACGGTTGTACACGCCGCGGGAATATTGGCAGACGCGGCGTGGAGAACCATAGCGGCGAGAGCCGCATTTGCGAGCGTGAGCGCCAAATGTGGCACATTTTCGCAGCGCGCCGATGACGACAGTCGTCACGCCATAGCGCATGTCGCTGTGTTTACATCAATTGCGTCGTGCATCGGTTCGTTGGGCCAAGCAGTGTACGCGGCGGCGAACGAAATTCTCGACGCGCGATGCGAGGCTGGAGCTCGACGGGGCGAGCCAACGCGCGCGGCGCAATTCGGACCGTGGGCGACGTCGTCGCGCGGTATGGCGACGGGCGAGACGCAATCACGACTAGCGTCACTAGGCATGCCGTCTATGGTGCCTGCGGACGCGATGGCGATGTTTGCGCGCACATCTATGTATGAGACGTCTTTGACGACGACGTGCATCGCTCGCGTGGATTGGAACGCGTACGTGCGCAACTCAGGTCGCACGCGCGATGCGGCGCTGTTTGAACATCTCATTAATTTCAGTGACGATGAAATACACGTCGACAAGACGTCCCCAAAACCGAAGCCGGCGTTTCAGCAGCCGAATTGCGCATCAAAGCAGCCGACGGCGACGTCGATGGATGACATTCTACGCAACGTGTGCGGTATCATCGAACGTACCGTCGGTGCCGCATCGATACCGGCGGCGAAAATCAACCCGAACGCACCACTCATGGATGTTGGTGTGGATTCTGTGTCGTCTACGGAACTCGCGAACGCGATATCGCAAGCGTTTCACGTGTCGCTGCCCTCGACGGCGATTTTTGACTACCCAACCGCTCGGGCGCTCTCGACGCGCGTATTCAATGAAACCCGCGTGCAATCCGCATCAATGATAGCGAAAGATCCACCACTAGTCAGTGGTATGACACCGATGACGCCGCACGCGCCGCCAGCGACGACAGTGATATGCATCCACGCGCGGTGCTCTACGGAATCCATCGACGCCGACGCCGTTCGGCCCATCTCTCGCAAACGTTGGGACATCGACATCATGCGTCAATCAAACCACGCCAACGTTCCAGCGACGTTCATGACTCACATGTCCAACATCGATGTCTTCGACGCCGGTGTGTTTGGCGTACACCGCGATGAAGCCGCGCGGTGCGATGTCCAACAGCGATTACTCTTGCGCGCGGCGCTCGACGTCTTCGGTGGCTCTGGAGAAATCTCAAAATCGTCATCGTCGTCGTTGACGGGCGTATACGCCGGTATTGCGAGTCGCGATTATGCCGAACTTGCCGCGCGCGCATCGTTGGCACCATCTGCGTACGATGCGACGAGTCATTTCATATCTGTTGCGCCCGGCCGAGTGTGCTTTACGTTTGATTTCGCCGGCGCCGCCATCGCCATAGACACAGCATGTTCCTCTGCACTCGTCGCCGCGCACCACGCGCGCGTGGATATGGTTGTTAAAAACAGTATTCTAGGTGACGTGCTCGTGTGCGGGGTGAATGTGATTCTCTGTCCGCGCGTGACGGAGCAATTCCATCGGGCGAGGATGCTGAGCCCAGAGGGACGATGTAAGACACTCGACGTCGCCGCGGATGGATACGTGCGCGCTGAAGCGAATCGAGCCGTGCGTCTGTGTGCGCGTAAAGACGGTGATGATGACGACGACGCAAACGACCACGTTGGCTTTGAACGCCGGTCGATGTGGTTATCGCTGACGGTGCGCGGGACAGCCGTCGGGCAAGACGGACGAAGCTCGGCGCTCACCGCCCCAAACGGTCCGGCGCAATCGAACGTTATCGCCGCCGCCATGCGCGGTCACGCAGGCGATAACGCTAATTTACATGATTTGTTGTTATCGTTGCATTTGCACGGCACGGGCACGCCGCTGGGTGATCCAATTGAAGTCAACGCGCTGCCCGCCGACGACTCCCCGACGAGGCTCGAAGCGTCAAAGAGCTTCATCGGGCACGCCGAACCTGCGTCGGGGATTGTGTCCATCACCGCTGTCATCGCGCACAACGCACATTTTATCAGCGTTGGCGTGCGCGGATTGGCAACGGTGAATCCGTACGTTGCCGTCGTCGTCGTCGCGCAGACACATTCGATGGCTCTGGGTGGCGGGACGTCGGTTGGACGACATCGCGCGGGTACATAC
>Ga0255752_10001869_pt1 | contig 23993 bp, 17 predicted proteins | sample 011ome_25_FD_179952 | JGI IMG/M metagenome (GOLD analysis project Ga0255752, IMG submission 179952) | Coastal salt marsh microbial communities from the Groves Creek Marsh, Skidaway Island, Georgia - 011512CT metaG (version 2) | ecosystem: Environmental > Aquatic > Marine > Intertidal zone >... | reverse complement strand
GCCCAAAAACAGAAACATGCCCAAGAAGACCACCGTTCCTTTTGAAAAAGCGTTCAAGCTTATGGCCACGGCCAAGCACATGGCAGAGCTCTATGAACGCGAGAAAGAAACGACTTCAAAATACGTTCACGCCACGAGCCGTGGCCATGAAGCGGCGCAGCTCGCCCTTGCCCTCCAGCTCGAACCCAAAGACTTTGTCGCCCCTTATTACCGCGACGACAGCCTCCTGTTGGGCATCGGCATGACCCCAAAAGACCTCATGCTCCAGCTGTTGGCCAAGGTGGACGACCCCTTCTCGGGAGGTCGCACCTACTACAGTCACCCGAGCCTCAAAGACGACGATAAACCCAAAATCCCCCACCAAAGCTCAGCCACCGGTATGCAGGCCATCCCCACCGCGGGAGTTGCGATGGGAATACAGTATCGCGAACAGCAGGGATTGGCAACCGAAGATGAGCTTGGTGCCATTTCCGTCTGTAGCATCGGCGATAGCGCCATGACCGAAGGTGAAATATCAGAAGCCCTTCACATGGCGGCACTGAAGCAGTTCCCACTGCTCATGTTCGTGCAAGACAACGGCTGGGACATCAGTGCCAACCGCGAAGAAGTACACCACAGCAACGCCGTGGAATACGCCAAAGGATTTACCGGTATTGAAACCCGCGACCTCGACGGGACAGATTTCGAAGCCTGTTACAAGGAGCTGCAAAAGGTCATCAAAATCATGCGTAAAGAGCGTAGACCGTTCTTGGTGCGCATGGATGTGCCCCTGCTCAACCACCATACCTCCGGGGTGCGAAAAGAATGGTACCGCGACGACTTAGAAGAAGCTGCCAAGCGTGATCCATATCCCGTGCTTTGGAAGCAATGTTTGGATGCCGGCATCACTGAAAAAGAATTGAAACAATGGGAGGCGGAAGCCGAGAAGTTTGTTCAAGCACAATATGAAAGTGCGCTGGCAATGCCGGATCCGCAACCCGAGGACTTATATACCTACGACTATGCCCCAACGCCGATCACGAGTGAGAGCGGCGAGCGAGCGCCGAAGGGCGCGGAGCCGACGGTGATGGTTGATGCCGCCTTGTTTGCGATAAAGGAATTGATGGCGGAGCATCCAGAGACCTTGTTGTACGGGCAGGATGTGGGCGGCAGATTGGGCGGCGTGTTCCGCGAAGCCGCGACATTGGCACAGAAATTTGGGGACGGACGGGTGTTCAATACCCCTATTCAAGAAGCGTTTATCATCGGGTCTACGGTGGGCATGAGCGCCACGGGTTTGAGGCCCATTGTGGAGGTTCAGTTCGCAGATTATCTATGGCCTGGAATGAACCAATTATTTACTGAAGTCTCTCGCAGCTACTACCTCAGCAATGGGAAGTGGCCGGTGAGCACCATCATCAGAGTGCCCATCGGAGCCTATGGATCGGGCGGACCGTTCCACAGCTCGAGTGTGGAGAGTGTGGTCACGGCCATCCGTGGCGTGAAGGTCGCATACCCAAGCACAGGGGCGGACCTGAAGGGCTTGATGAAAGCCGCCTTCTATGATCCAAATCCGGTAGTAATGTTGGAGCACAAGGGGCTGTATTGGAGTAAGATCAAGGGCACAGAGGGCGCCAAAACGCCGGAGCCGAGCGCGGACTATGTAGTGCCGTTTGGGAAGGCGCGGATGGTACTGGAAGCCACGGAGGGTGCGCGCGATCGCGGTGAGGCCGCGCTCGTAGTGACTTATGGAATGGGTGTGTATTGGGCGTTGGAGGCGGCCAAGAGCTTGGAAGGTCGTGTGAGCGTGCTGGATTTACGAACGTTGAGTCCTTGGGACAAAGCGGAGGTGATGAAGCAGGCTAGAATGCACGGAAGGGTGTTGGTGCTGACCGAGGAACCTAGCAGTCCAAGTTTTGCGCAAAGTGTGCAGGGAGCCATTCAGGAGGAGTGTTTCGAGGCGTTGGATGCCCCGGTAAAATTGTTGGGTGCAGAAAATATGCCTGCCATTCCGCTGAACTCGACCTTGGAGAAAACTATGCTGCCTAACGGAGAAAAGGTGGGGCACGCATTAGAGGCATTGTTAGCGTATTAGAGCAATGATTTGGAAGCGATATTTCCTCGGGGGATTCGCCAAAAAATCGGTACTTTAGTCGCTCAAAATCAGTAGTGATGAATACAGTATTTCTAGGGATCATGGGTCCCAATCAAATGATTCTAATCCTTGTGGTGGTTTTGTTGCTTTTCGGAGGCCGCAAAATTCCAGAATTGATGCGTGGTCTAGGCCGTGGCGTGAAGGAATTCAAGGACGGCGTTGCTGACGACGAGAAAGGATCAGACGAGAACAAGGAGTAATACCTTCCCCAACCCCAACGAACGATGAGTACGACAGCCCAAGCGGTTGAACAATTCCTTAGCAAGATTGAGGCCACCCAAGATTTGAATATTTTCTTGGAAGTGTGGGCCGATGAAGCGCGTGAGCATGCCAAGGCGGTGGATGCAAAAATTGCAGCCGGAACTGCTGGTAAACTGGCCGGTATGGTGATTGCGTTAAAGGACAACATTTGTTACCGAGGACATAAGGTGAGTGCTGCCTCCAAAATTTTAGACGGTTTTGAAAGCCAATTTTCTGCTACAGTCGTGGACCGATTGCTGGCGGAGGACGCCGTGTTTATCGGGCGTACGAACTGTGATGAGTTCGCCATGGGTTCGGGTAATGAAAATAGCGCCTTTGGGCCGGTGAAGAATCCTCTGGATCCTTCGAAGGTACCGGGTGGATCGTCGGGCGGTTCTGCCGCGGCAGTAGCTGCGGGCTTGTGCCACGTGGCATTGGGCTCGGATACGGGCGGTTCTATTCGCCAGCCGGCGAGCTTCACTGGAACTGTTGGGTTCAAGCCTTCGTACGGAAGGGTGAGCCGCCACGGTTTGATTGCCTATGCCAGTAGCTTTGACCAGATAGGTCCATTTGCCTCGAATGTGGAGGATGCCGCGAAGGTGATGGAGGTCATTGCGGGACCGGATGATTTTGATGCGACTGCGATACAAGAGGCGATGGCACCCGCAACGAAATTGGCCCCGAAAAAAGTTGCGTATTTGAAGACTGCGGTGGATAATCCTGCCGTGGATGAGCATGTGAAGAAGGCATTTTTGGCCCAATTAGAATTGCTCGAAAACGCAGGCATCGTTGTGGAGCCTGTGGAATTTGATTTGTTGGACACCTTGGTGCCCATCTACTATATTTTGACCACCGCGGAGGCGAGCTCGAATTTGGCGCGCTTCGACGGGGTACATGCCGGATTTAGACATCCGGACAGCACGGATTTGGAGAGCGTGTACAAGAAGAGCCGAAGCGAAGGCTTCGGTACAGAAGTGCAGCGTCGCATCATGTTAGGAACCTTTGTATTGAGTTCTGGGTACTACGACGCCTACTTTGGGAAAGCCCAAGCGGCCCGTCGATTGGTGCAAGAATGGACCGACAAGATGTTGGAGGAATACGACTTGATTTTGTGTCCTACCTCGCCGAGCACTGCCTTTGAAATTGGGCGTGAGGTGAGCGATCCAACCGTGAATTATTTGGAAGATATTTTTACCGTTCAGGCTAATATTGCCGGTATTCCTGCCGTTAGTATTCCTATGGGCGTACATCCAAACGGCCTGCCAATGGGACTCCAACTAATGGGAGCTGAGGGCGCCGATATGGACGTACTGGCCATGGCTCAGTGGATTCAAAAGCATTAAGCATGCGCATTATTTCTATCGTTTTGGCCAGTGCGTTGGCCCTACCCGCTATGGCCCAAGAGGTCGTGGAAACTGCCGTTGAAAAAGGGGTTTTAGTGACCGATTCCGTGTCGGAACAACACTCAACTTTCGGGGCGATGGATGAGGCAGCACTGGATGCCTTGGATGCCCGCTTGGCGGCATTGGATTCACAACATTTATTGTACACCATGGCCCAAGTACCGGTGGCGGATACTGTTACGCCGTATGCCTTGGAGGATTCGGTTTTTGCTTTTTATATGGTGGAATTGGACGCGCGTACTCCATTTGAAATGGCGTACAATCCAGTGGTGAAGCGCTACATGGAACGCTACCTGAAGCACGGTTCGGCGAGATTGAGTCGCATGATGGCCCATGGACAGTACTATTTCCCCATGTTTGAGGAGCATTTGGCCAAGTATGATATGCCGTTGGAACTGAAATATCTGGCGGTGGTCGAGAGCGCCTTGAACCCAAAGGCGAAAAGCCATGTGGGGGCGACAGGGTTGTGGCAATTCATGTACGGTACTGGAAAGATTTATGGCCTCAAGGTGAACAGCTATGTGGACGACCGTAATGATCCGCTGAAGAGTACTGAGGCGGCCTGCCAGTACATGCTGAAGTTGTACGAGATTTTTGACGATTGGAATTTGGCCTTGGCCGCCTACAACAGTGGGCCGGGCAATGTGAATAAGGCCATTCGCCGCAGCGGTGGAAAGACTTCGTATTGGGAGATCCGTCCGTACTTGCCGCGCGAAACGTCGGCCTATGTACCTCTTTTTATTGCCGCGAGCTATGCGTTTGAATATGGGCCACTTCATGGTATTGGTCCTGCAGAAATCCCAGCGTATTACATCGAAACGGATACCGTTCGAATTACCCAACAGATTCACTTCAAGCAGGTCGAAGAAGGCCTTGGTGTGGATGGCGCGTTGATGGAGTTTTTGAATCCCCAGTACCGCTACAACATCGTGCCTGTAATCGACGGCCAGGAGTACTTTTTGACCTTGCCTGCAGCTAGTGCCATGGCGTTCCGCATGCAGAAGGACACCTTGTACAACGTGGCAGACGCCTACTTTGAAGCGCGTGCCAGCACCATTCCAGAGCTCACGCAGATGAACGAGCGCGCCACACACCGCGTACAGAGCGGCGAGACCTTGGGTCACATCGCGAGCAAGTATGGCGTTGGGGTCCGTGAAATCAAGCGATGGAACGGCCTGAGCAGCGACATGATCCGCATAGGACAGCGCTTGGTAGTGTACCCGAGACGGATTTAATGGGCACATTGGCCTACTTTTTGACTACCTTTTTACCTGCAAAAATTGGTCACATGAAACGCATATTCCTCCTTTCCTTATTCGCCCTATCCTTCTTGCTCCTCCCTTCTTGCGGCTCCGATGAGACCAACGAGGACGGGACTAAAAAGGATACGCGCATCCTCCCTCCTTCGAGCGGAACGCATAGCGAACTATTGCTAGTTATGCCCGACGAATTGTGGTTAGGCCCTGCCGGAGAAGCTTTCAGAGAGATCTATCTGGCCGACCAGGACGGATTGCCACAGGCAGAGCCGTATTTCGATGCCTCGCGTGTGGAGCCGAAGGACGTCAACAAGATTTTGCAGAAGGCTAAGAACATCTTGTGGATCGAGAAAAGCGACACAAATTTTGTCAAGCTAACTAAGGACCTTTGGGCACGTCCACAACACCTCATTCGTATCACAGCACCTTCCGAGAAGGCCATTGCCGCAGAGATTCGTGGCAGTGCAAAGCAGGTCATCAAATCCTTCAAGGACCACGACATGACATTGATCCAAGACCGACTCAAGCGCAGCGCTTATGCCTATACCCACGAGAATTTGAAAGACATGGGCATCAAAAGCATGCTCTTACATAAAGGCTTTGACCCTACATTGGACAAGGAAGGCCTTAAGATTTTCGCGACCAAAACCGTCAAAACCATACAGTACATGATCGTAAGCTCTCGGCCAATGACAGAAGGATTGGTCAGTGTGGACGACATCATCGCACACCGAGACAGCATTGGAAAACATTATTTCGAGGGCAGCTACGAGGGCAGCTACATGACCACAGAAACCCTAATCCCACCGTCCATTGCCAATGCTAAGATCAGCGGCATGTTCGCCCTGGAAACACGCGGGTTGTGGCGCATGGAAGGAGACTTTATGGGTGGACCATTCCTATCGTACAGCATCTACGACGAGAAAAACAACCGCATCCTAACAGTAGAGGCACTGCTCTATGGGCCGCAAGCGAAAAAGCGCAATGTTGTCCTAGAAATGGAAGCGATGATGAAGTCGATTAAGCTGTAAAACTCCGACAAAACCGGTTTGTGCAAACTTTCGCTTTGATGTACCTTAGGTTTCAAACCCAAGAAGCATGTTACAAAACCATCTTTCAAACGGGGTGCTAACCCTCACCTTTGATCGACCTGATAAATTCAACTCTTTTAATCGAGAGCTCGCACTAGCTGTGCAAGGCGGATTAGCCGAAGCGGCAAGCAATCCTGAGGTTCGCTGCGTAGTGCTTATCGGAAATGGAAAGGCCTTCTGTGCCGGACAAGATTTGGGCGAGGCCGTGGATCCGAATGGACCTGAGCTACGCACCATCGTGCGCGACCACTACAACCCCATCATCCAAGCCATTCGCGACCTTCCAAAGCCGGTCATTGCGGCGGTCAATGGCGTGGCCGCCGGTGCGGGTGCGAACATCGCCTTGGCTTGTGACATCGTGGTGGCCAGTGAATATGCCAGCTTCATTCAAGCCTTTAGTAAGATTGGATTGATTCCGGACAGTGGCGGTACTTGGACCCTGCCGAGGTTGGTGGGCTTTCAGCGTGCGAGCGCGCTGATGATGACCGGTGATAAGGTAGGTGCAGCCGAGGCGCAGTCGATGGGCATGATCTATAAGGTCTTCCCAGCGGATAGTTTTAGCGAGCAGGTGGTGGCCTTGGCGGAGCAGATGGCTCAAATGCCCACGAAGGGATTGGCGTTGACAAAGGCGGCGTTGAACGCTAGTGGGACGAATGATATGAAGGACCAATTAGACCTTGAAGAAACCCTGCAAACCGAAGCGGGACAGACATACGATTTTAACGAGGGCGTACAAGCATTTTTAGAGAAGCGCGCGCCAAAATTTAAAGGCCAGTAAGATGAAAGTAGCCATCCTAGGAGCCGGTGCCATGGGCACAGGAATTGGACAGATCGCCGCACAGCAAGGGTGCGAAGTCGTGTATTTCGACAACTACCCCGGCGCCATCGGGCGCAGCAGTGCTTCCATCGAAAAGGTCTTTAGCAGATTGATCGAAAAAGGCCGCATGAGCGAAGCCGAAAAAACCGAGACGCTCTCACGTATGAATTGGTCCGACGACCTCAGCAGCATCGACGGCGCCGACCTCGTCGTGGAAGCGGTCATCGAAGATCTCAAAGTAAAAAAAGAACTCCTGCAAAAGGCCGAACAGCACCTCAGCGATACGGCTTGGTTGTGTACGAATACCTCCAGCCTGAGCATTGCCGCCCTTTCGAGCGGGCTCAAGCACCCTGAGCGCTTTGGAGGACTCCACTTTTTCAATCCCGCGCCCTTAATGCCGCTGGTCGAGATCGTGCCGGGCATCCAAAGCGGTGAGGATTTCGCGGATGCCATGGAGGAACTCATGGTGGCCTGGGGCAAGATTCCTGTGCTCGCGAAGGATACGCCAGGTTTTATCGTCAACAAGGTGGCACGTCCGTTCTACAGCGAGGCCATCAAACTCTACGAAGAAGGTGTGGCGAGCATCGCGGAAATCGATGCGGTAGTAAAAAGCATGGGATTCCGCATGGGTCCGTTCGAACTCACTGATTTGATCGGTCATGATGTGAATTATAAAGTCACCGAAACCGTCTGGGGCCAATTCTATTATGACCCCCGCTTCCGCCCTTCCATCACCCAAAAACGCCTCCTCGAAGCCGGTCTTTTAGGCCGCAAAACAGGGCGCGGATTTTACAACTACAGCAGCGGCATGAACGCTGCCGTCGAAGCGCAAGAAGCCGCTGAACTCGACCCCATTCTGGGTGAAAAGATTGTCGAGCGCATCCTGTGCCTCATCGTCAATGAAGGTCTGGACGCTGTTTGGCTTGGTATCGCCTCTCCAACCAATGTGGATTTGGCCTTGACCAAGGGCGTCAACTACCCCAAAGGGCCTATTAGCTGGGGACAGGAATTGGGCTGGGATTATGTCTTGAACGTCTTGGAGCGTTGCCATAAATTCTATGGCGACGACCGCTACCGTCCGTGTCCATTACTGCGCCATTTGGTCAGCGAAAACGCGGAGCTCGGCGAAGGAAATCTTGGGGATAGTTTTATGATTTGATCATGACCGAACCTAGCGACGAACTACTCAAGCGGGCCTATGCGCAGGATGCTTCCATCTACCAGGAAACACCACAGGACGTTGCTTTTCCTGCCTCCGCAGAAGAGGTGGTCGCGCTGATTAGATCAGTTAAACCGCTGATCCCTCGCGCCGCAGGAACCTCCCTCGCGGGCCAAGTCGTGGGCGATGGCACCGTACTAGATACCGGAAGGCATATGAACGCCATTGTCCACATTAACGTGGAGGAGCGATGGGCAGAGGTGCAACCCGGCGTTGTCCGCGACGAACTAAATCACCACCTGAAAGAATACGGGCTGTTTTTCGGCCCCAATACCTCCACCTCCAACCGTTGTATGATGGGCGGTATGGTGGGCAATAATAGCTCGGGCTCTACCTCTATTTCTTACGGAACCACTCGCGAAAAGTTGCTCGGCCTTGAGCTGGTCACCGCGGACGGAGTACTGCGCGCCATGGGCGAGATTAGGTCCGACGGCGTGCATGAAATTCCTTCGGCAGTGGAAGATTGGTTAGTGCAATGGCAAGATGCCTGGAGGTCGCAAAACCTCGAAGCGCATTTCCCAGATGCGAGCATTCACCGAAGAAATACGGGGTACGCGATTGATTTAATAGGCAACGATGCCGATGCACTCTTGAGCGTGATGTGCGGTTCAGAAGGTACGCTGGGCATTACCACCAAGATTCGTGTGGCCTTGGATCCCCTACCACCTGCTCATGTGGCCGTAGCTGCATTGCACTACCACAGTATGGATGAAGCCATGGGTGCCACCCCAAAATTGATGGCTCATACCCCCTGCCAGCTCGAGCTCATGGACCGCATCATCTTAGAATGTACACGTGAGAGCAAGGAATATGCAAGCTACCGTGATTTTGTCCAAGGCGATCCTGCAGCCATTTTGCTGGTAGAAATTCGCGGTGAGAGCGAGGCAGAACTGACCGAGAAATTGGCTGCCCTACAATGTGAGACGAGCTACGCCAGAGCCGAACTCTTCGGTGACGAAAGCGATAAAGTTTGGAAGCTCCGTGCCGCAGGATTGGGATTACTCTCCAATGTGCCGGGCGATGCTAAGCCTGTGGCGTGTATTGAAGATACCGCCGTGCGTATTGATGTGCTACAAGAATATATCCGTGAGTTTGATACATTGATGCAAGGCTTCGGCCAGGAAAGTGTCTACTACGCCCATGCCGGTGCCGGGGAATTGCACTTGCGACCTATTCTGAATTTGAAGACCTCTGAAGGAGTCCGATTGCTGTACGAAATCAGCAAGGCCAGTGCAGAGCTGGTCAAGAAATACGGAGGCTCCTTATCTGGGGAACACGGAGACGGTCGCGTTCGTGCTGCCTTTATCAAAGACTTTTACGGTCCCGAGGTCTACCCTTGGATGGAAAGCTTCAAGAAGGCATGGGATCCTGAGAACAGATTGAACCCGGGTAAAATTGTGGGTGCCAAACCCATGAACGAGGACCTCAGGTATGAGGTGGACCGAGACGAACCCGTCTTAGATACGCAGTTCTCGTTCAGCGAAGAAGGCGGATTCTTGCGTGCCGTAGAGAAATGCAATGGTTCGGGGGATTGTAGAAGGCTTCCTTTTACCGGTGCACTCATGTGCCCTTCCTATATGGCCTCACGGGACGAATGGGACAGTACTCGAGGGCGGGCCAATGTGCTCAGAAGCGTATTGACCGAGCAAAACCTAGATGGGTTCAAAGCGCCTGAATTGGCCGAAGCGATGCAGCATTGCGTCGGCTGTAAAGGCTGTACCAAAGAATGTCCTTCTGGGGTCGATATGGCCGCCATGAAGTCTGAATACTTGTATCAAAGCCGGTCGAAGCGCCGCTTCGCAGACAAGGCCTTTGCCAACTTCCACAAGAGTTTGAGCTATCAAAGATTGTGGCGTTTGATTAATCCTGTTTTAAAATCAGGACTGACCAAGCGATTGATGGGCATTCACCCCGAGCGTTCTGTGCCCGGCTTAGCACCTCCTGCCTACATGAAGGTGTATGAAAAAGGCTACATGGTAGAAAGCGCCGCAGGCCACGAGCGCGCGGTGATCTTGTGGGTGGATGAATTTACCCAGGCGAACGATCCGATGTTGGTGGGCAAAGCGTGTGATGTGCTCGGCGCGCTCGGGTACATTCCAGCAGTCGTTTGTAGCCCTTCTGGACGTGCAGCGATAAGTGGTGGTTTTTTACCAGAATCGAAGAAAATTGCCCAAAAAACACTAAAAAAGCTCCAAAATTCGATAAAAATGCTCCAAAACGCACCGATTTTGGGTTTTGAGGCAAGTGCTGTTTTGAGTGCAATAGACGAATACGGACGTTTGTTGCCGGAAGAACAAGAGTGGATTTCAGGCCAACGCATTTGTACGATCGATAAATTCTTGGCGGACGAATTGCCAAAATTGGATCATGGAAAAGAGGCCTTTGAGCCGTATGAGGAAGAGATTCTACTTCATGTACATTGCCACCAAAAGAGCTTGGAGAGTGCTGGTGATACGGCTTACGTTCTTCAGGTATTTTTAGGTGCCAAAGTGCACCGAGTGAAAAGCAGTTGCTGCGGTATGGCGGGGTCGTACGGAATGAAGAAAGAGAATTATGCGATGAGTAGGAAGATGGCAGAATTGGTCCTGCTTCCAAAAATTGACGCATTTGAAGGAGAAGTAATTGTGGCTACGGGAACCTCGTGCCGCCATCAGATTGCAGACTTTAGTGAACGAAAAGCAGAACACCTCGTTGATACATTATGGGCGCAATTAAAAAGATCTTAGAACGCTGGGTAGTCTTCAGAGGAGGACTGGCTGTATTCGGCACGCTTGCCAGGATGAAAGCGTATGGGTTGGCCGGAGCGATGAGCAAGAGCTCTGCCAAGCTGAATCTTAGTTTGAACAAGCCTGAGGCGGCCACTAGCGTGGACGAGTTGGGCAAGACTTGGGTGAGTTTGATGCCGCCTGATGCGCAACATAAGTTTAAGTTTACCGGGAGTGATGAGAAGACAGCCTTCACGGAAATTCACATCAAATGTCCACTTAGAGGCAGCGGTGATCCACACGCGTGCTACCATTTGATGAACTACGACAGAACGTTGATGGAAAAGGTCGGCGGCCAATTGATTGTACTAGAAACTCAAGCCAATTCTGGCAAAGACCATTGCAAGCTCGCTATTCGCAAGGCGGGTGAAGATGTCAGTGACCTGGTGCCGGCGCACCAACGTTAGGGTTGCTCTGCCTGCAGTAACCTGACACCAATATCCTGGATGCCATATAGCACCGTGTCGCGCATCCCGTGTTGCACGCGTAAGGTATAGCGCTCGCCCTGTTTAAAACGAACCGCGCTCTTGCCTACGGGCACCATCATCGTCTTGAGGTCGCTCATTCCGGAACCGTTCCAATGTCCTAAATCGTCGGCCAAATGCACATTCACTGTGTCCGCATAGGCCACGCCTTCCATCGTACTGATGGTCCGGAACAAGAATAGGTTGTTATAGGGGTAATCGCTCAGGTGACGCACGTATAAACTCATGAACACGGGAATGCCGCTGTCCTGCGGTTCCCATTGTACTTGCACCACACTGTCCATGTGCCATCGGTGCTCTTCAAAAGTGGTGAGCTCGTCCAAAATGGGGGTAGGTCCACAAGAGACCATCGTCCACGCTCCAAAAAAAGCCAAAAACAAGTTTTTTTTGACGATTTTCGGTGATTTTCGAACGATTTCAGCCATTTTTTGGTTGTTTTTAGTCCTTTTTCGTGTTTTTCGATTCTCCTTGTCCTTGGCCTTGGCTTCTGCCCTTGCCACCACGGTTACGACCCCCGCGATTGCGATTTCTATTACCACGATTGCGCTTGGGTTGGTCGAATCTGGTAATGCTGTCCTCGGCATTTCCGCCCACGAAATCTGCCACTTCCACCTCAGCTTTCTGACGCTTCTGCTCTTCGTAGCGGAACTCCATAATATCGTCTGGGTATTCGCCGCGCTGATTGGCTTCAACAATTTCCAAGACTTGGTCCAGCTTCATTGGGATCCAATTCGTAAAATCACTTTCTAATGCATACCACAACATCTCCTTGAAGATGTCCATCTTCTGGAAGACGGCAGTGCCCTGCGCGAGCTTCAGCTTCTTGCTCGGGGATGGGAAGCGCTTGACCGCCTCCATGTAGCTATCTAGTTCGTAGTTCAAACAGCACTTCAATTTTCCGCACTGGCCCGCCAATTTTTGTGGGTTCAAACTCAACTGCTGGTAACGTGCCGCCGCGGTATTCACACTGCGGAAATCGCTCAACCAAGTCGAACAACAGAGCTCACGGCCACAAGAGCCGATACCCCCCAAACGCTGTGCTTCCTGGCGTGCCCCAATCTGGCGCATTTCGATGCGGACAGAAAATAATTGAGCCAATTCTCTAATCAATTGACGGAAATCCACGCGCTCATCGGCCGTGTAGTAGAAGGTCGCTTTTGAGCCGTCGCCTTGGTATTCCACATCGGAAATCTTCATCTTCAAGCTCAAACGTTGCGCTACATCACGTGAACGCATCATCGTATCCTTCTCTAAACCACGAGCACTGGCCCACGTTTCGAGGTCCTTCTCCGAGGCCTTGCGGTACACCTTGAGCACAGGCTCTTGGTCCTCGATTTTGAAGTTCTTTTTATTCATTTGGAGCTTGACCAGCTCCCCGGTGATGGAGACATTTCCTACGTCGTGTCCGGAGTGGGCTTCAACCGCTACTGCATCCCCCAACTGTAGTGGGAGTCCGTTCGCATTGTGATAAAACTCTTTGCGCCCGTTTTTAAATCTGACCTCTACCCAATCAAAAGGTTGATCGGTTGAGGGAAGTTCCATATTTGCAAGCCAGTCAAAGACCGGCAATTTTCCGCATCCTCCGGTTCCACAAGACCCGTTGCTTTTGCAACCCTTGGGAACGCCGCCACCGCTACTACAATTACTGCATGCCATGGTCGTTATATTTATGTTGTCAAACAAGCACAAGTGGTGTGTTGTTTGCGATACTAAGGTCGTAAATTGAGCCCATGATTAGACGAATAAGTCCAAAAATTCTCCTCACCCTCTTCACCGCCCTCTTGCTAGGCCTACCGGCTCAGGCTCAGAGTGATAAAGTTCGCGGCGCGGAGTCCTTTGACTTCTGGGTCGACCACTTACCCTACAATAGTTTCTATCATATTGCCGCGCTCGACGACCGCACCTTCGCAGCGACAGAAAACAGTCTACTCATAGTTCATCAAGGCGAGTACGAGCGCCTGTCCCGAGTCAATGGCTTAACCGGTTCTAACATTACTGCGCTTGCCTCGGATGAAAACAGCCAAACCATATGGATAGGCTATGCGAACGGCAGGTTGGATATTTGGGAAAACGGCGCCATAAAATCCATCGTAGACATCGAAGAAACGCCTTCCTACACTGGGTTAAAACAGATCAATGACTTCGCGTTTTACAATGGCAAGGCCTATGTCGCCACAGATTTTGGCGTGGTTGAATTTGATATCACTACTCGTTTGGCAGGGCGAACATTGTTATTGGGGGCCAATTATTCCACCATCCCCATCCAATCTTTCGACATCAGCCCCGACGGCACCCTTTGCGCCTACTCCCCGAGCAATGCTTCGAATTTCTACATCGGCGATGTGAACACTTCATTACCGAATTGGACACAACGCCCTTACCAACTCTTCCTGGACAACTCCAACCCCGATCACATCACCTACTTCCCTATCGAAGAGCGCTTCATTTTCTCTTGTGACGATTTGACCTCGGGTACTTACACGTTGGCGATGGGTGAGACAGGAGGAAATTGGTCCGTGGAACCCTATTCCTCTCCTTTCCAAAGTGCCGCTGGCTGGCAAGGTGTTCAGGACCTTCAAGTCAAAGGCAACTACCTGATTATTACGCGAGATTTCAATGTGTTCATGCGCCAATCCACGGCCAAAAATACCTTCTCAGATTCCCTCAACATCTCCAACGCCCTCTTTGCCCCTGGCGTCCTTCGCCCCACCGCAGCCACCATGTTGGCGGATCAAAGCATTCATATTGCCAATCTACGCAGCGGCGTCCTCCGGGTAAACTCGAACGGCACTACCTCGCGCTACCATCCCTCGAGCCCATATAGTGCATCGGCCTTCAAACTTCGTGCATACGGCAACGGCCGCAACGGCTCCTACTCAAACCCAGGCGGTGATGGTGGACCTACGTTCGGCGGCGTGATGCTCTTGCCCGGTGCCTTAAATGAAATTTGGACCAAGGCTTACCTCAACGAAGGGCCGAGCTATTACAAAAACCAAGAGTGGACCTTCAAGGAAACCTCAGCGCTATACGGAGTGAATGATATCGTTGATGCGGCCTTCAGCATGTATGGGACGGGTGCTTCCACCCTCTTCCTTAGCTCATGGGGAAAAGGCATTGTGCACCTAGAAGGAATGGCGGATCCTACCTACCTCGAGGATACCATCGCACTGTACAATACCACCAATACCGACGGCGCCTTGAAAGGCGTGAATGGCAACGCATCCGACCTCAGAACCGGGGGAATCACCTTTGATGATGATGGCACCTTGTGGGGCGTACAGAGTTTAGTTTCTACCCCATTGTTTTCGAGAGATGAAGACGGAAATTGGGCCTCCTATTCCCTCAGTCCTGGCGCAGACGGCGTCGCTTTGAAAGATATCGTCCACCACGACGGCATGCTCTTTATCCAAAGTCGGACGAATGGCATCTACGGCTATAGAATTTTCGACGGCGCCAAACGCAACCTCTCCACAGGCTTAGGCTCGGGCGATCTTCCGTCAGACCACGTCCTGTCCATGGCAGTAGACCACGATGGTGAACTTTGGATAGGAACGGATGAAGGATTGGTAGTGCTCTACAGCCCAAGCAACCTCTTCGACGGCGGCAATGCAGATGCGCGACCCATACTTTTCGAGGAAGATGGTGTGGTACAAAAGCTCTTAGGAGAAACGCCCATCACCTCCATCGTCGTAGACGGCGCCAACCAAAAATGGATCGGTACCCGCGGTGCCGGCCTGTTCTTGATCGGTGCGGACGGCCTCAGCACCCTGCAGCATTTCACTTCAGAAAATAGCCCCTTACTCTCCAACAATATTCAAAGCCTCGCCATCGACCCGACCTCTGGAGAGGTAGTCATCGCCACAGAACTGGGCGTTATCGGCTATCGCGGCACGGCCACTCCAGGCTACCTAGGCATCTATCCCGAACTCTTGGTATACCCTAATCCTGTTCGTCCGGGTTACGAGGGTCCAATTCTCGCACAAGGCTGCCCAGAAAACGCACAGATCAAAATCACCGACGTGAGTGGAGGCCTGGTCTACGAGACCATGGCTGAAGGAGGTCAAATGCGATGGGACGGCATCAATCATCACGGAAAAAAGGTAGCCAGCGGCGTGTACCTCATCTATGTGAGTGATGATTTAGGCGAGATCACCGCTATGGGAAAAGTTCTTATTGTCCGATAATCTCGGGTGCCACATTTCGTTATTTTTATACCCTATGGCAACAACCCCCACTCCCAAGAAGCCGCGGTCATTCCGCAAGCAGGTCATCTGGACCATCGTCGCAATTACCAGCCCGGTTTGGGGGCTGACCCTTATGCTTTCCCTAACGGTCGCGGAGGTCTTTTACCCGTTGCCTAACATTGAGCAAATTGCCAATCCTGATACCAAACTTGCGACCCAAATCATCTCAGAAGACGATGAAGTTCTGGGTACATTTTTCCGTGAAAACCGAACTGCGGCTACCTATGAGGAGTTGACCCCATGGTTGGGCAAAGCCCTAGTGGCTACAGAAGATGAGCGTTTCTATTCCCACAGTGGTGTAGATGCAGAAGCATTAATTCGCGCGGTGGCCTACCTAGGAAGTAAAGGCGGGGGATCGACATTGACACAACAATTGGCCAAAATGCAGTTCTCGGAACCGGCCACCAATCTCGTAGAGCGCATCATGCAGAAGTTCGGCGAATGGGTCATAGCCGTACGTCTTGAACGTCTCTACACCAAAGAGGAAATCATCGCCCTGTACCTCAACCAACTCGACTTCCTGTACCAGGCCGTGGGTATTAATTCTGCTGCACGCACCTACTTCAACAAGAAGCCTATTGACTTAAATATTGAGGAAGCCGCTGTCTTTGTGGCCATGGCAAAAAATCCTTCGCTGTACAACCCCAAACGCTATCCAGAACGCACCAAGCTCCGTCGCGATCAGGTATTCGTACAAATGGTGCGCAATGGCATGATCACCGCAGAGGAAAAAGACAGCCTCCAGCAAATCCCGCTGCAACTCAACTTCCGCCCGCAAAGCCACAACGCTGGTTTGGCACCGTACTTCCGCGAATACCTACGCGGTTACATGAAGGATTGGATCAAGAACTACGAGAAACGCACCGGCCGAGAGCTCGACCTCTACAGCGGTGGTCTCAAGATATACACCACCATCAACGCAGAGATGCAGGAGAACGCAGAGGAAGCAGTCCAAGAGCACATGAGCAACCTACAACGCGTCTTTGATATCATCAAGGAAGACCGCAAATACGGACCGTTCTACTTCGACGAAGACCCGGCCGGCAATGTGAAGGCCATTCTCGATCGAGCCATGAAAAACACGCAGCGCTACCGCCGCCTTAAAAAGAAAGGTGCAAGCATGGAGAGCATCCGCGACGTGTTCAATACCAAGATCCCGATGACCGTCTTTACCTGGCAAGGCGATAGGGATACGGTAATGTCGCCGATGGACAGCATCATGTATTACAAGGGGCTGTACCAGGTAGGTCTGATGAGCGTCGAACCACAAACCGGATTTGTCAAAGCTTGGGTCGGTGGAAACGACTACCAATACTTCAAGTACGACCACGTAAAGCAAGGAAAGCGTCAAGTAGGTTCTACCTTCAAGCCCTTCGTCTACGCCACGGCAATCTTGGAGAAAAACTACAGTCCTTGTCTCCAAGTTCCGAACGCCAAAATCTGTATTGAAAAAGGCGAATACGGCCTCATCGAAGATTGGTGTCCCTCAAACTCTGACGATAAATACGGCGGCACCAAAAGCTTGAAGCACGCCTTGGCAAACTCCATGAATACGGTCACCACCTTCCTGATGAAACAGGTGGGCCCTCGCCCTGTAATCAACCTCGCCCGTCAGATGGGCATCACTGGAGATATTCCAGAAGTGCCTTCGATCGCCTTGGGAACCGTGGACCTCAGCGTCTATGAAATGGTCGGCTCCTACACCACTTTCGCCAACAAGGGTCGTTATGTCGAGCCCATCATGATTACCCGCATCGAGGATAAAAACGGTGTGGTGCTTGAAGAATTCACTCCGGAAACCCGTCAAGTGATGAGTGATAAGGATGCCTATGTTATTTTGAAGTTACTCATGGGGGTAACCGAAGATGGTACTGGGGTAAGATTGCGCCACAGCGGTGCCTCCTACCGCCAAAACGTAGTGACCGGTTATCCGTACAAATTCACCAACGAGATCGCAGGTAAAACAGGGACGACTCAGAACCAATCCGACGGTTGGTTTATGGGTGCTGTGCCTAACTTGATCACCGGAGTTTGGACCGGATGTGAGGATCGTGCCGCGCACTTTGGAGGCGGTTACGGAACCTACTATGGACAAGGAGCTACAGCTGCGCTTCCCATCTGGGCCGTGTACATGAAGAAGAATTACACCAATCCAGAGCTGGGCATCAGCAAGGAGCCGTTCGAGCGTCCTAAGGGCGACCTAGGGGTAGATGTAGATTGTGTGCCGACCAGTTTTGACTTCCCCGGCGAGGGCGATGATTTCGACGAAGAGCTTTAGATCGTAGGGTCCAATTTTTCCAAGTACTCCGTAGGCACTATTTCCCGATCCACCGCGGTGACTACAAACGTACTGCTCGACGAGCCATAGCCAACGCTCTGTTTGCGTCTTGCAACTTCTTTTTGGTTTTGCATGGAAGTTTGAACGCCTTTAACAATTCCCCAAGCGACGCTGGCGATGATGCCAAAATAAGCCACGACAACACCTATTAGCAATCCCGCAAAAGCTGTCCATCCGTCGCCTGGATCTGCCGCCACCGCGATGAGGAAGATCCCCGCTCCTGTTCCTAGTGAGATGAGCGCGCCCTTACCGGCAGCCTTGGCTCCCTCTCCCAAACTCGAGGGCAAGGGTTGGAGTTCTTGAATGGCCACGCCTCCCCCCACTTCTTGCGGCCCCATGTATAAAAACTTTTTGTTCCCTACGGAATCTAGGCAGAGGGCATAATAGAATTGGGCATCCGTTAACAACGTCAGGTAATCCGTTTCCGAATCAAAGGAAAACTCAGAGATTTCGGCCTGATCCGTCACCACCGCCGCTACGCTATAGCCGTCGTCAATGGCGCCGGTCAAATCATAGACCACAGGCAGGGACAAAGGACAAGGCGGTACTTCTGCAAAAAGTAATACCGGTACAAAGGCAAATAGGAACAGGAGCTTTTTCATGACCGAAGGTTTTCTCTAAAATAAAAAAAGCCCCTAACGAATCCGAGGCTTTTATACATCTTGTTGCTTTCCTAGTACATCTCCATGTCCATGCCGCCACCACGGTTAATATCGCGGCGTCTGCGCTGCACCTCACCGAAGTTGTAAGTGAGGCCAAACTCGACTACACGGGACATCCAGCGGAACTGACCTTCTTGCGTCCAGTTTGGACCGGCGTTCTCGTAGTTCCATCCCATAGTGTTGAAGATGTCACGACAGTTGATTGAAAAGTTCAGCCTGTCGTCTATGAATCCTTGCTTGAAGCCACCGCCCACAAAGTAGAACGGGCGACCAATACCTTGGGCCCCCACCCTCTTACTTCTGTAGTTCCCCATCAGCTGCAAGCTTGCATCTTTCCAAAGCGGAGTGCTGATCATGGTGTTCAACCCGAAACCAAAACCACTATTGTTCCATGTTATACCATCAACTTCCCCGCGCACTTGGCTGTAGAAGTAGTTCCCGCCGATGCTGGCAAAACCGCCTTTATTCCCGAGTTTTCCTCGATAGTTCATTTCAAGACCGGCATCTTCACCGTCATTCAAGTTGCGGAAGGTGGTCAAATTTATCCCTGTACTGTCCACAATATTGAACCAATTAATCATGTTGCTCTTATCCCGGAAATACAAGTTGGAAGTGAACGTACCACCCTTTTGCATGATGTGGGTATAGCCCGCTTCATACGCTCCAGTAAATTCTGGCAAGAGGTACGGATTCCCTTGGCGCAAGTTGAACGGGTCGCTATAATCGATAAACGGATTCAACTGACGACCGCGTGGGCGTTCCACTCGTCGGCTATAGCTGAAGTTCAGTTCACGGCCACGAGCAATTTCATAGGTCAAGAACGCGCTCGGGTACACCTGGAAGTAGTTATTATAGAAGGTAGAATCTTGAGTGATTTGGGTCGCAGTGATGTTCGCTTGCTCCGCACGTAAACCCAGCTGGTAGCCCCACTTCCCTTTCTTGAAACCATAGTTTGAATACGCGGCGAAAATGTTCTCAGAGTACAAGAACTCGTTCACACTCAGCGGATCGATCGCCGTCACACCCGTATTGATATCTGTATTGAAGCGCTCAAAACCGTCGAGGTCGTCGCGCATGATCACCTTCAAACCAGATTCAAGTCGTGTAGATTCGCCCCACTTTTTAGTATAATCTGCCAGTCCATTGAACTCCCACTGGTCGCCGTAGCTGTGGGTGTTGTAGCGCATTGACGGTGTTTTACCGCCATTGACCCCAAGCGTATCTTGCTCAAAGTCCATGCGGTCGTCGCGCATCCCGTCAGTGTAAGACATACGAACGTTTAACGACTCGTCTTTCGAAGGCTTCCAATCGTAAATGGCATCTACGCTATTATTCCAGCGAGTACCATTTTCCTCAGAGTACTGACCTATGGTATACGCGCTAAAAGGCGTAGTCCAATCTGTAATCTTATCTTCAATACGTGGGCGCAATCCTTGATTTATAGTGCCCTGCAGTGTGAAGGTTTGCTTAGTGCTTGGGGTCCAATCAAACCCTGCTTTAATGTTATTACCATTGCGGCCGCCAAAACCTTCCGCCTCTTGATAGGTGGTGTAGGTACCGTCGGCGAGTTGGCTGATGCGGTTGGACCAATTCGTTCTTGGGTAACGCCCAGAACTGTGTCCGGCATTAAAGAAGTAGTTGATGTTGTCGTTTTTGTAATTGAGGTTTACCCCAGCGCGAACTCGGTCCGCACCCGACCACGAAGTGTTGACCGAACCGTTCAATCCTTGCAACGCGCTTTTCTTGAGCACGATGTTGATCATACCCGCCGTACCGTCTGGATCGTACTTCGCAGATGGATTCGTCATTACTTCAATTTTCTCGATGCTGTTCCCAGGCAACGCTTGTAGAAGAGCGCTAAGGTCTTCTCCAGTAAATCTTGACGGACGACCGTCGATCATAATACGAACTGCGCTCGAACCGCGAAGGGTGATGTTCCCCTCAATATCAAGTTCTACGGACGGGATGTTTTCCAGGATATCCGTGGCAGATCCGGTCTTGCTAAGGATGAGTTTCGACGGATCGTAGACTTTGCGGTCTATTTCATTGGTCATGAACTGACGTTCGGCTTCCACAGTGACCTCCTCAAGTTCAATACCAGAAGATACAAGGGGAACATTTCCGAGATCCTGTTCGGTGCCGTTCCGACCTAAACGGATTTCTTGGGTCAAGGTTTTGTAACCGACAAACGCAAATTCAACCGTATTTGGCCCCAGGGCAATACCCTCGATCATAAACTGCCCCTTTTCATTCGACATGCCGCCCGTGACCAAATCTTCACTGAGTTTGCTTACGACTTTGATCGCCGCAAAGGCCAAAGGTTCTTGGGTTTCTGAATCTACGAGGGTGCCGGAGATCTTGCCAATCTTGGGCATTTTTGAAGGATCGAATCCCCCGCGACCGCCTGGTTGCTGGGCCATGGCAGGGATGCTTAGGCAAAATAAGGAGGCCACAAGGACCTTGAAGATTTGGTGCGTCATGAGTTAAAGACGGGTATTTGGGTCAAAGGTTTAACCGAGTAGCAAAAACCATGCTTAAATCGGTCGCCCAAATATATAAGACTCTACCGGCCTAAAATGTTGACAATGTGTGAAAATACTAAACGACTCGGACACCGATAGAGTTGCGCACACGAATGCGACGCAAGACTATCTCAACAAGTAGGAAGTTCAACGCTGCGAATAGTTCAAAGAATACCACGTGCATGTACGGAAATGATTCACTTCTGACGACCAATGGGTTGTCCACGATCGGCGGCTCCATCAAGTACATGTAGTTCCCACCCGTCAACAAGTTAACGCCAAGGGCAACCACCGCCATTAGCTGGATGCGGCCGAAGCTGCGCAACCATGCCCCTTTCTCCAAGGGCTGTTGGTGCACATAAATAATGTAAAGACCAACGGCGATGATAGATGCGTGATTCACGTAGTAGTCAAAGGCGTAAATAGGATTGATTCCATGGGTGAACTCTGGGGTCAAAAGGCTCTGTAATCCGCCAGCGATTCCTGTGAAGGTGACCAATTCCCCCATCCACTTCTTCCCCACCAAGAAATACCCAATAATGAGTAAACGAGAAAACCCACACATATGAATGGGCAAACTGCCGCCCCAGGTGAATTCCCCACGGCTCACCGAAAGTGAAGTCATACCGGCAAAGGCTAGAATGAGGACAAAGGCCCAGCCCCGTTCAAAAGAACGGCGTCCTCTAATACTTAAATTTCTTCCAAACCAAATAGGGAATGTGATGATCATTAAGGATACAGCCCAGCCAAACCAGTAGAGCAAAGAATCCGGGGTGAGTGCAACATGTAGTTCCATAGTGTGAAGTGGTTAATTCACTACCGGTTAAGGGTGTGTCAATATAAAAAAAGGCGACCAAAATTGGCCGCCTCTTGCTAAAATAATGTCTCTTTTAAGACTAATTGTTCCCTAGGATTAGGGGTAAACCATCGTCGCCACCGACGACAACAACCTTAGTGTTAGGACTCTCCGCCAAACGCAATGTGGCCTCGATTCCTTTGTCTTTCAATACCTTGTCTGTCAAAGATTGGCTCAAGATGCGGTTCGCCGCAGCCTTACCTTCCGCTTCAATGCGCTGACGCTCGGCTTCTTTCTCGGCACGTGTCAAACGAAACTCATACTCGAGTGACACCTGCTCTTGCTCTAGCTTGCGCTCGATCGCCTGCTTCAATTTATCCGGTAGACCTACGTCACGGATCAATACTGCGTCTAGCTCAATGTACTTTTCCTTAATACGCGTTGCCGCCAAGTTGAAGATTTCCGTTTGTATACTATCACGTTTTGAGCTGTAGAGCTCTTCCGGCAAGTACTTACCTATAACCTCACGCGTCGCCGAACGAATTTCTGGAATCACGATGCGCTCGTGGTAGTTCTCCCCAACTTCATTGTGCAAATAGCCTATTTTGTTTTCAATGGGACGGTAGCGGTAAGAAAGCTCGGCGCGAATAGTCAGACCATTAGCACTCAACACTTCCATCACGGAACGGTCTTCTTGAATACGTGTGCTGTAGACGAACATGCGGTTCCAAGGCGCAATTATTTTCAAACCTTGGTCGTATACCCGATCTACTTTAAGACCTGCGACCAAATCATATTGTACACCGGCCTCCCCTGCTTCAATTTTCACGAACAGGCGCGAAGAAAAGAGAAGGACGAATAAAAAAATACCAAAGGCTGGGATCAACCATTTTGGAAAAGATGGATTCATATAAATAGTGAATTAGTTACTAGACGTAAGGTAGCAAAAAGTGGTCCAACGGCGAAGGCTTGTCAACGTGTCATGAAAATTGATGGGATTTCCCACTTTTGGCTGATTTGAGGCCGATTTTATCCCTTTTCCGTCCAATTTCACTCAAAAACCGTCCAAAAACCACACTTTTTAGCACTTTTCTGACCCTAGGCAAAAAGCTCACTTAAGACCTCCAAGCTTTTGAAGGTCCCAAAACCATCGAGATGGATGTTCATGAAGCGCTCCAAACCCTCCAATAACGACCGGCGTCCGGCCTTTGGAATGTGGAGCGGCCCCTCAAAATCCCACGCCAGCGCATCTCGCAAATATTGACTGGTGGCGGCATCTAAAAAGGGATGAAGGAGCGAAGGTTCGGATAGAAAGGCGCCGTCTTGGAGATCAAAGAATTGGTCCCCGCTGACCTTCTTCACCTCGGGTCCAAAACCCAAATATTGCGTCAGCTTCGCCCAGATCGCCAGGTGAAAAGCGGCGGGCAATTCTTCCAATGTATCTAGAGCCAAACATGCGCCCCTCACAAATTCGAACTTCGCTTCATTGGCCTCCTCTTCGCGAAGGCTTTTCGTAAACAACTCGGCCAAAAACAGCGCCACCGCATTGCGCACCGGATCATAGGGAATAGCGGTGTACGTCAGGTCCATCTTCGCCTCCTTAATACGCTCGAGCTTGCCCTCTCCTTTATGGGTGTGGACCAATTCCACTAAGGTCAGCGGCAGCAACATGCTAGAGCGTACCACGCCCCTTTTGCTGCCCACGCTGTTCACCAAGAAGCTCAGCAACCCGAACCCGTCCGTATATACACGAACGATTCGGCTACTATCTCCGTACTTCAGCGAACTCAAAACAATGCCTTTGCTATGGTGGTAATTTGCCATCTCCCAAATGTACTTTTTTGCGCTCGCTTTAAACAAATTCTCTTGGACCTTGTACATATGTAAGTACCCCGTCCCTAACCTAATTCAAGGGACTAAAAAAACCCGAGCCTGCGGCTCGGGTTTTTTGTTTGTGGTTCTATGTGAAAATTTTCGGGTTCGAAAATTATTCGGTGATTTGGGTTGCTAGGGCTTTGATC
>Ga0255752_10001865_pt1 | contig 24002 bp, 43 predicted proteins | sample 011ome_25_FD_179952 | JGI IMG/M metagenome (GOLD analysis project Ga0255752, IMG submission 179952) | Coastal salt marsh microbial communities from the Groves Creek Marsh, Skidaway Island, Georgia - 011512CT metaG (version 2) | ecosystem: Environmental > Aquatic > Marine > Intertidal zone >... | reverse complement strand
GCGTTAGGTTTACCCCACCGTCTGCTGTATCCGAAAACGACCAATTCACACAACGGAAAACCTTAGCGCTGTAACCCAGTTCAGAAACAGTAACGCTGACGCGATCACCAACCGCAACGCGCAAACCGCTAAAGTTGGCAGGGAAGATAATGACTTTCTGCTGGTCGGATAATTGCACCATCTTGTTGGCAAGACGCTGCGCCATGTAACTGCTGTTTGTAAATGGCAGGTTAACGTTCTTAGTCAACGTTTCACCGTTATCCCTATTTAGGGCAGCCGTAAGTTGTACTGCTGGGAACTCAATGCTTTTGTGGTTCTCAGATGGGCTGATGTAAGTGCCCGTGACTTTGTTAAATCTTTGGCTGCGCTCCACGCTAGTCTTAACGCTAATAGCTCCGATCAAATCATCTTCATCAAGTGATTCGGTCGGTGCTGCGTAAACCCCAGCTTGAATAACGTATTTTCCTGACGTATAAATCAGGTTGCCATTCATCGCACTGAGCAGTTTGTCGATGTTCTCACGGTGATTATCAGTACCAAATAGAACGCCGTTTGCTGTAAAACGCTTCTCTGTGGTGCTAGTGGGTATTGCTACGGTTTCGTCGCAAGCATTCGCAGCCGTTACTACCGCTGCCCAATCAATTTTACTTGTGGCAACACCCAAGCCAAACTTCGTATCTGTCAGGTAATTGGCAACGCACAACGCAGGATTGTCCGACCAACTTTGGTAAGTGCTATCACTTGGATTAGCCCCCGCCGAAGTATCCAAGCGCGGGTCATAAATATCATTCTTACCCTTAACCAGAGCTTTGATGTCATTTGGTTTTTTCTTATCCCAAACCTCGCGGCTTTCGTCCGTCAGCGTCCATTTTGTGACGATATTGGCGATGCCTTTACCTTGGTGGGCGCTGGTGTAATTAGTAAAGGTTGCAGATAAGTCCGTATCTGCCGCTTGCGTTGCGGTGCCTAGATGCTTGTTAATTTTGCAGATTGTGGTGCCGCTTAGGGGGCCAAAGGTACCTGTAGTAACGTTGCCACCACCCGCTGCGCCAGAATTTATTGCCGACGCCAAGATAACTTCATTGTCAAAATATATATCGCTGATGCTTTCGCATTCGTGACCAGCTAACGCAATCTGATGATACAGGTCGTTATTGTCAGTACCCGCAACAGCAACAAACGTAATCGGACCAGAAACTAAAGCCTCGCCGTAAATTAGCTTTTGTGGCTCTACGGTGCCGCGCACGGTTGATTGTCTGGTCGACGAAGTGTCTGACATAGGAATAGAAATGTCGGGCGTTAACATACGGCTGACTGCAACCGCAGAACCCGCTACGACCGCAGCACCCGCAATAATGGCACCAACGCCACTGCCTACGCCTAGCGCAACGCCGATCACTTCTAGGCCAGTGCCTATTCCAACTAATACTGGGACGATTTGAGGCATTTGCTACACGCTCCAACCACAGACTAGATAACGTTTGTCAACGCGAACCAATCCGCGCTTGCAGACGCTAACTATTTTGTCGCCTACCAGAATCCCCATCACTTGCCCGATGGTTGGCAGCCGCATAATCACTGGGTCGCCTGTTTTTAAGTCGTCGGCTGGTTCACCCAAAATTGATTCCGCAAAATCACGCAGATCGCCCTTCTCACTTATTAGCGCCTTAGCTTCTTGTTCGCTGCTGTAATCAAATGCTTGCGCGTAATCGTGACCGGTCAGTTGTTTGACGATAAACGCGGTAAATTGACAACAGTCAGCATCGCCGTAATTAAATTCACGCCGTTCCCATTTGTTAATCGCTTGTGCGACTTTAAGCTGTAGCATCAACGCCCACCTCCGCGTCGAGGTTCGTTGTTCTGCTTTGCAACCGACCCCGCTCCGTTGTCACTGTTTCGGTCGCCCCAAAGCACTCTAATCCCTTCAATTTCTTGCAAGAACTCAAAAAAAACATCGCCAGAGTGTGTTGATTGCTGGTTGTTGTCGGTGTAACGCTGGTTACTGGCGCGGTCGAACTTCGCCAGTTCTGATTCGGCTATTAACTCTATGGCATCGCCGCCGCCCGCCCCTAGGCTTACGTTCATCTGATCCATGAACCCCGCCCACACTTCTGTAGGCGTGGCTAATAAATCATCATCAGCGTCTAATGCGCCTAGGTAAAGCGTAACCGGACGCATATAATAATCTTCAGTCAGCGCAGCGTTACTGATAGTTGAGTCGATACCGCTTAACGACAATGTGATTTTATAGGGCGAAACATCCGCGCCTTCTTCAATCGCTGAGATATTTCCTAAATCACCAGTGCCTAACCAATCCTGCCCACCCCAAGTATAAGTGCCGATGGAATTGTGCAGATACAACGTGCCGCTGGAAAACTCTAGTTTTACAAACGTAACCGTTGCTACATGCTGTGCTGCTAATGCGGCAGCTACGTTTGTCGGAAAATCACGGCTCACGCTAGAACATCCTCAACCGCTTCGATGGTGAAGTTGCTGAAAATCCCCGGCGATGTGTTCCATGCCGCTTGGCTTGCGAGCATAAAGACGCCATTAACCGGCGATGTGTAGTCTATTATCAGGTCGTCTGCTGGCTGCTTTCTGATTGGCGGCGCTATGGACAATGTTACGTTTCCGCTGCCATCGCTATCCGTATCTGCTGTGACCATGTGAAGTTCGTTACCAAAAGTAACGTAGTCACCTTCGCGCAGATAGTTTGTAACACTAGCAGTAGCGCCATCGCATATAAGGCTTGAGCCAGACTGATTGGCACCATTGACCCTTAGCGTCCCACCACCTGTGCCGCGCTGAGTAAACGCATGGTCGTGCAAAGTAAACCGATGCTGTTGCCCGTTTAGCTTTGTCACAAACGCCTGCATAGTCGCACGGTCATCACCTGTCAGATTGTTGAACTGCAAGGTCGCTTTCCACAACGAACCTCTACGCCCTACCGTCTGTACCGCGTTGGTTAACGGTGATCTGAAAGTCCGAGTATTACTGACTAACTCAAACGTGCTGCTTGATGGCGTTATCGACGGGAATGAATAAGTGGTCATACAAAGCGCCTTCTACGCATCAAATCTTGTATTGATAGAATAGTCTGTTGGGACGTTTCTTGCATAGCAGCTCGAATCTTTAAGTCCACCTCTGCGCCAGCGCCAGATGCATCTACGTTATTCACAACAGTAATACCGCCGCCCATCTTGTCATTAGGGACAATCGACCCCGATGAATTAGGTATAAACATCTCTGGTCCACGCTCGCCGACCATGTACGGACTACCAGCTTGAACCGACCCGCCTATTGCTCTTCCGGGAACTGAGGACAACCCCCCAGATGCGCCGCCTTTAGAGACTTCTTTGACGCTGAATAATGCAGAAGCAATGCCGCCCGTTAATCTATCTATTATGTAGAACTGTATGAGTTGAGCGATCATATTTTTGATCATCGCCTTAAAAGCATCTTTAAGACTACCAGTACCCATAGCGGCGTTGGTCAATGCGTCAGAAAATGATGACAACGTCTTAGTTGTAATATCTTCCATCTTGGTTCTAACGTCGTCATTTGCGCTATTAAACTTCTTAATGGCTTCGGTTGCCCCTTCGTAGGCCAACTGTAATTTGGTTATCGGCGCAGCAGGATCACCATCATCGTCAGGTTTTAACGATACGGAAACATCTAGCGCCGCAATAGCATCTTTAAGAATCTGCTGGACGCCGAAGCCAAACTCATCGACGTTAATCAGATCAATCATATTCGCGTCTAAAGACAATCCAGCTTTCTCTGCTGTTGCCTGCAAGCCTGCAAGTTCTGCTTTTAGCTCTTTCAGCTTGCTAGACCGATTTCGCGCCATCTGGCCGGTTGCAGATTCAACATGAGCAATAGCCTGCTCTATTTCAGCCATCTCCCCGACAATGCCCAAGCCAAACATCCGCATGAACTCAATTCGCGCAGCGTTGATCCGGTTAAGCCCAGAGATGAAGCTATTTGCCATATTCGCAACACCGCGAATAATCCTAACCAATGTGCCTAATACATTCTTGGCAAGATTCTCGGCAAATTTCCTAAACCCGCCCTCTGATTCCGCGACCTTTTTGATCATCTCGACCAGTTTTGCAGTGAAGCCTCCAATCGCGGGAGCGAGCGCGGCAGTAACTTGGGCTGTGATGCCAGAAAAAACTGTGCTTAGGCGTGTCAACTCATCCTTGGTATCTTCTACGCCTTTGGCTGCGTCAGTGGACATGACAGCGCCTAAAAGCTCTGCCTCGGTAAACATCTCACGCAAGCCAGCAGACCCAGCGTTTAAGGTCTGGACTAATGCCACACCCTCGCTATCAAATAGCTTCATGGCTATGCGTACTTTGTCCGCGTCCGTCTTAACATCGCCAAAGGAATCAGCCAGCTTGACCATCTGCTCATCTAGGTCAAGTCGCAGCAAGTCGTTAGCGTTTAACCCAAGCTCACGGATAGCGTCTTTGGCTTCGCCTGTACCACGCGCAGCTTCGGCGGCTCTACGAGTAAACCGCTGCATAGCCATATTCATGGTTTCGGTGGATACGCCTGTGAGATCAGCCGCAAAATGCAGTCTGCTTAATGCCTCGGTGGTCGTGCCGATACGAGTAGCTGTTTTTGCGAGCGCGTCAGTAGCGTCTAGGGATCGTTTAACTAGAAGGCCAAGCCCTGCAGCGCCAAGCGCCCCACCTAACGCAGTCTTCATATTCAAGACAGCGCCCGATACTCTCTTCAAGCCTTGGGTTACGCCAGAAAAGCCAGCCTTGGTCTTATCAACCGCCTTGATGCTGATTCTTACATCTTGGTTAGCCATCTCTGTCCCTCAAAATCTTAAAGTATGCCGCCCACTCGTTAATCTCGCTTAGCGACATCTGCTCGGCTTCTGCAATGCTCATGTGTAACCGATCAGCCAAGGACAATAAGTTCATCCTCAACGGATCGGACATCAGTTTTTTTCAGCATCCTCCGGTGACTGTATCTCGGCAAACATTTGCTCAGCGATAGCGGATATAACCGCAGTCTCTTCGCCCATCAGGTCAACCCGATCCTCGGCAGCTTTGAATAGCTTTTCGCCATCTTCGCTCGCCGCTTTCATCACAATCAGATCAACCATTGCCGCGATGGTCGTGTTCTCTAAGAACTTGGGATGCTTCTTCTGTAGCTCGTTAATGTCGTAACAGGTAATCGGAAAGCAATACATGACAAAAGGCTGACCTTCCGAATCAGCCCATGCGTCAACGCTTATCTTGCGAGGGGTTACTGTGCGCCTGTTTCTTAGCTCTTTAGCTAGACCCATGTGCTAACCCCTATGCTGTTGCTTCTGTTACCGCGCCTGACACTTGTACTTCAAACGAACCCTCAACCATTCCATCGAAAGATGCAGTGATCTCGTTGCTCGTTACAATGCCGCCACCGCTGTAATACTTCTCTCCGGTGCCCGTGCCTGTCGGGTAAACCTCAAAGATAACATCAGCCGCCGCGTCCATTACTAACTGAACCGCGTCCGCGTCATCCCAGTAAACCTCGGCAGATAAAGTGCCTGTTGTTAGTGACGACAAATAAGTGCGCGAAGTATCGCCCATTGTGGTGTCTTCGATTGTATCCGCAGATTGTGTCAGGGTGTAGGATCGAACCTCACCCATAGCAGCAACACTGCCGCCGCTTACGGCAAGTTTTACAACGCCGCTTGATCCTTTTGTGGTAGCCATTTGGAAATCCTCTAAGTTGTGCCTCTGGTGAATTGGTATTCAATCCGTACCGTTATAATAACACCTCCGACGGGATGTATAGAACCATCATCTGTTTCAATACTTACGATCTGCGTGTCAATCGCGTGACCGCCTCGCGTTCTATCAACGTCCAACTTCTCTTCTATCGCTTCGATGATGTTATTTCTTGCTGTATCAATGGCCGACGCCTTTACATAGCAGACTAGCTGATAATCAACTGTTCCAAATCGCTGCGTTAACGTGCCTTTGATTGTCGAATCTTCACGATCTTCATTCTGCGTTCTAACTAGAACTGCAGGGTATTGAGCGTTGCTTAACTTATCGAACTCAAACGGCTCACGAGTTACATATTTAACAGCTACGGGCGTCGTGATGGCCTGTAGTGATGTAACCAAATTGGTCGCAATGTTTTCTCTAACGCTCACAGTTGCTTCCTAAAAAATACGCCTAATGCTTTCTCTTCTTGTCGATTAAAGCCAAAGAACGGGCGCGATTTATTGTTCATCGCCGCCTTTTCTGCCGCTTCTTTGTTGTCAAAGTATATCTCAGCAGTGCGCTTATCTTTGCGCCTAGTTTGCATCGACCTAAGCATTTGACCGGTATTAAACAGGTCAACAGGGGATGCTGGCTTGCCTTCTTTCGATAGCGTGGCCATATACTCTGGGGAATACGCTCTAAACGCCCCCAGATAGCCTCTACCGTCCGCTGTACGGGCTTTGATGATGCCCATTGCGTGGACGCCTGTACGCAATACAGCGCGTGGTACGCCTTGTAAAACGCCCTTCTGGGCTTTCTTTGAAACTTGCGCCAGATCTCTAGGGGTAGTCGTTACTTGTAATCCAACGCCCTGAGCCATTAGCGAACCAGCCTACCGAATGAGACTATTTCTTTCTCATCATCGTCAATTGTGCCGCTATTATCGGCATCGTATTCAATGCCATCTTTGAAGATATCAGCTATTTCTTCTTCATAGCGCATCTTGTAGAAATCTAGCATCTCTTTGAATCTGTCACCGTCCACCCAGTTGGTTAGCTGTGGTAGTGCGTATTTCCACAAAACCAAATAGCTATTACAGCGGGTAAACTGAGACTCGGTTAGATAATCCGAGTTCATCTCACCGCCAATGCCTTTCTTATGCCACCACTCGTTACGGATGGTTCTAATCAGGTCGGCTTCAGCCCTTGCGTGTTCATCAGCAAATGAAGTGATCCCGAAGTCCAGAATATCAGGTATCAATGCAACCAAATCTGAATCTTGAGAAAATGCCATTACCACTTCACCCTGTCAGCCCAATATGCGGCTGATGCTGTTTTGTCTTTGCGTCCTGCCTCAATCTGTTTTGCAAATCTAGCTTTGAACGCTCTACGCTTCGCTTTGTCAGCTTCGCTTTCGCCTTTACGGGGTGGTTTATTATCTGCGCCCTGCTGCCCAAAACGAATTAAGCGGATCTTATCGCCTTCTTTCGCTAGGACTGCGTGACTTTTGTCTGGGTGCTTAGGTGTGCGCTTGGGCTTGTTATAGCCCTCGAATCGCTCGCCCCGATAAGTAATCGCCATATTATCCCCTATTGAAACGAACCCCGCCGAAGCGGGGCTGTCTCATGGTGCGCCTTAAAGTGCTGAGTCAAATAGCAACTCAACGCCGTAGCTGTCATCCAACTCGCCAACACCGTAAACGGCAGTAGCGTTAAGCTCAAACGCTCGCAGTGATGCGTCGCGCTGTGGCTCAATTTGGAAGTCACGCTTCATAGCGATAGCGAGCGCCTCTGGTGCAAATACAGCGCCTTTAGCGTCATCGTTACCGTCAACAGTGATGTTTGCAGACTCGTAAACGTCGATGCCAGCGATTGTGCCAACATAAGCATTTACCATAGCAGTGTTCTGCGCGTCACCACCATTTGGGTTAGCGAATGTATTAGTGAGGTTAGCCTTCAACTGATACGCTTGGAAAGGATGAACAACAGCCGCCATCGGGCCAGTTACCTTATTAGCGCGTAGAGTTGCAGCAGCCTTAAACAGATCAGCAACAGTGATTTCTTGTGCAGCGGCACCCAAAGAGCTTGAGAATCCATCGAACAATGCAATCAGGTCTTGATCCATCTTTGTGGCGATTGAGTTACCGAGAACAGTACCCAATTCTTCAGCAGGATTACCTGCGCCCATTGCAGCAACGTCAGTCAATACAACCTGTGCGCCAACTTCACCAACCGAGATGGTTACTGAGCTAGTGCTAACAGTTGTAGAAGACATATCAGTGCCTTCGGTCAAATCAGCGGCAGCAATCGCGGGGTACTTAGGTACTTGGATTGTCTTACCAGCGTCAGCGCCGATATCGTAGCGAGTTACAAGACCCATCATCAAAGACTGCTCTTCAGCAGTGAAACGGGCTTGCGCGATAATGTTGACGAATAGATCGTCTAGGGTTGTGCTAGTAGTAGCAGCCATTGTATTTCTCCAAAACTAAAAATGGTTAATTGGGTCATTTAGCTTTCTTCAACGCAGCATAGGCTTCCTTGCCACCGTTGTTCCAGTTTTCGACCATATCAGCCACCGATACAGGCTTCGGAGTAGAGCCACCAGCGTTTCCCTGACTGCCCGCCCCTCCACCAGAGGCGCGAACAAAATGCGGATTAGCTGTTAAGAAATCGACCACAAACTCATCTACCGATAGCGGGTCGCCATTTCCGTTATATCGCGGTGTTCCAGAATCATCGAGTACCTCGACCCCACCATCCTCGGCTAGTCGAACTCGGTTCTTTAGTAACTGCGATACCTGATCAGGTGATACTGCGTCATGTTTACTCGCTGCGCTCAACAATGATCCATCGACCAATGTCTCCTGCAACTTCTGCTTATACGCCGTGATCTCTTGATCTTTCTTCTCGACGGTTTGCTTCAGAATTGACTCAAATTCGCCGCGTTCTTTCTGGCGTTCTAGTTCAGCCTGTTCACGCTCTTGCATGATTTTACGGGCTTCATCTAGGTCAATTCCTTCGAGTTTCTTTTCCGCTTTCCTGCGTTCTCGCGCTATACGATCAGCAACAATGCGGTCTAACTCATCTTGCGTAAACGTCTTACTTTCCTGAGTGGTTTCGGTCGCCTCAGTATCGACACTCTCAACCATGACTTCGTCGCTCATGTAACGATTATCCTCTAATGAGTAATACGCGAAGTGTAACCCATAGAGTTATGTTCAATCCATTACTTTTTCTTGCCCGATTTCTTCTTCTTTTTCTTTTTCATTTTCGATTTCGGGCTTTGGTAATGATTTGGCACGTTTCTTTCTCCCTTTGGGCTTCTCTATTGGCAGCAATTCATCAATTACTGCGTGTAATTCTTTGAAATCATCCGTTTCGCTATCTGGCGCAGCCGCTTCTAGCGGTTCGATTAGTTGCCTAATAGCTGGTGGGATCGGTCTTCTGGCGCATAGGTTTCTTGCGCGGTCTAGTTCTTTACTCATGTCACTCCGGTATCGGTAGCCAATGATGCCTACAATTATACCCACCTCTGACAATAAATGGGTCGCCGGGAGCTTTACCAGCCCACGAACCTTGCCATAACTCGTTTATTTCATCTTCAGTAAACGTCTTGCCTACATGATTTCGACAGAACTCCCTACTGTCGCGGATAATGTCGCCATAATACTTGAACTTAGTGATCCCAGCTTCATTGGCCGTGGCTTTAGTTATCGACGCGCTATACTGGGCTAGGCTGTCATTCGCCATCTGCGTGGCATAGCGCCGCATATTGTTACCCAGTCGGTCACGAGCATAGATGCTATGTAGCTTATCGACTGCATCTTGCTGTCTTTTGCCTGTAGCTGTTTGCGCTACCTCGACTAGCTGCCTAGCTTCTTCATCATCGGATTGCTGATATACGCCGTTAATTTGCCCGCGTAACTCAACGATCAGATCGGCCTTGCTTCGGCCTGTCAGTGTGGATTGGTATATCCCAGTTGCTAATGTATCTAGCTGCTGATCAGCTATTGCTTGGAAGCCTTGAAACGATAACTGCTGTAGCGCAGATATAGACTCAGGCGCTACTCGCGTAAAAGTCCCAAATTGGGACAACATTGCGTACTGCCTACCCGCAACGTCTACATACTCATCAATAATATCTTGGACTTCTGATAGAAAATCCACTTCCATCAATCTACGGACTTCTTGCCTAGCCTGTACTGACCATTCTAGGTCAAATAACTTACCGTCCGTATCAGGGGCGCTGTTAACGTATGACGCGATATTGCCTTCTAGGGTTTGTAGTACCCCAGCCATACGGCGCTGATGCTCGTCAGTTAGCCGCTCTAGGAAATCCGCGTAATCATCATTGGCGGCCATTACTCAGCCTGTACGGGAAACTGCCCTATTACTCGCGTTTGCGCTTCAATCTCATCGTGCGCCGCTGCTAGCTTCTCATCGTCTAATACTAGATCGGCAATCTGCTTATCCACTTCACGCTGCATAGTAGTAGACGGTACGCCACTGGCTCTGACTTGCTGCAAGAACAGCAGCTCTTTGTCATAATCACGCAAATCAAAAGCATCTGGATAGAACACCTCAACGTCAGGGGTTACACCCAGCCAGTTACAGAAAAAAGTCCAAATATGCTCTTCCGCTAACTCTAATAAGTCGGCCTTTTCTGATAGCTTGGCATTAAGCATTTGGAACTCGGTCTGCATCGCTACGCCTGATTGCGTAATCGCTTCGGTTCCTCGTACTGCGCCCATGTGAGCCATTCGATTGATAGACTCAACTTTATCCTTGATTGACTCGCGTATTGAGTCGATGTTTTGACCACTAGGTTGTAATAGATACGGCTTCAGTCCTGCGTCGCTATCTTCCGGCAAGTTGATAACCGAACCAGCGCCAGCACTCGCGTCTGCGTCATAGGTTTTAACCAGTGACGGGTGGTTGCTGATTCTAATTAGCTGCTCAATCTCGCTTAACTCTTGATAGATAGCCTTCTGCATTAACGCAACATCACTTAGGTCGCTAATGCCCACGCCTCTAATTACACTGCGCGCAGCGGGTAAGAATGCTGCGGGTATTTTACCCAGTGGATTTGGCACTTCTTCGATCTTTGTCTCTGAGTGGCCGTCGTCCTTCCAGTACTCAATAACGTCTTTGCGCCATAACCTGTAGTAGCTAACCGTCGTTGTAGCATCTTCGCGGTCTACTGACTCACGCAGCTTTAAGTAGGTAAGCTCGAACCGTCCACTAGGGGTGCGCTCGTATTTCCAATCAAATACATTCTCAGGGGTAAATAGCGTTACATAAGGCCGGATGTCTTGGTCTAGTTCTTCTGCTCGTGTCTGCGCGTTGCTTTGCGGCTTATCGACTAGAATCCAAACGTGGCCATAAACCGATGACCATATCTGCGCTTGCTTCATAAACGAGTTGAAGTTCATACCATCTAGGTCAGCGTCGCCAATAAAAGAATCTAGTGCAGGATTATTGGCCAGCGAGTTGTAGCTTCTTACTGGCGGTATGCGCCACAAAAACGACGAGTAGATGTGGACGATATTACGGCAATGGTTATCTACAGGCGTCAGTGATATACGACGGTTATATTCGTCTTTTGACTCGTTTAAGTATCCAGTTAGATACGATCCTGCTTGATAATCTTCGCCGCCCATATAAGAGCGCAAATACAACTCCCACCGATCTTGATTTTGGTCATAGTCGGGATGCTGGTATTCAAGAAATCGCATTAAGTCCACCTCGTAGGCTGGGGCGTATCGTGTTCCTTCCTAATCGGGAACATATACTCAATCAAATAACCTAGCGCATCGTTCATGTGGTCGAACCCGTCATCCTTATTCGGCTGGCTGGTGCCTTCTTTATACGTTTGACGCTCTAGGCTGTTGACTACGTTTTTACAATTAGGGCTAACAAATAGCCGTCGCTCTTGTTCGCTTGATAGCAGTCTGCTATTCACAGCGTTAATTCTATCACGAATCGCTGGATGTCTTGTCCTAACTTTAACTCTAAACCCTGCATTTTGCAGAATATTGAGATCAGTTCGGCTTCCTGCTGACGTTTTGCGCTGCGCCGATGCTGGGTCAGGATAAATAGTAATCGACTTGTTGCCGTAGCGATGTCTGATCTCATCGACCATCTCATCAGTGTTTGACCCGTACATTACAATCTCATCAATCGCGTGTACTACCCCGCCATCTCTTACACATACAACCGCAGACATCGGATCAACGTTAAAGTCCATCCCAATATGTAACTCTTCGATTGGGCCTTTGTACGTCTTTACCGATTCCTCACGACTGAATGAGTAGTAAATGATGCCGCTGTAGTTAACAAACCGCGCTTCGTACTCTTGCTGGAATGTCCGCTCGTCTAGGTCGTGCCTTGCCGCTTCGATCTCTTGAGGCTCTACGTTGCCGCCTTCGATTGTCGTGTACTGAAACGCTCTCCATGACTCATAACCGTCAACGCCCCTAGTCCATAGGTCATAGAAGTGATTGCGTCCTTTCGGTGTGCCAATGAATAACGCTGACCCTTTGCGATCTGATAGCGATGGCCGCAGTACCTCGTACCATGCTTCCGGTCGCATATCGGCGAACTCATCCATCACAACAAAATCTAACGCCCTACCCCGTAAACTGTCGGGGTTCTCAGCGCCTTTTAGTGAAACGGTTGATCCATTGCGTAATGTAATGGTGAGTGATGTTTCGTTTTTGCGCTCTATGTACCCATCAGGTATAGCATCGAGAAGCATAGTCCAAGCGATCTCTTTGGCTGCTTTGTAGGTCGGAGCAACATACCAGCAATTCTTGCCTTTTCCACTTAGAGCAACACGCAGTAACTCATAGACGCAGATGAACGTCTTGCCGAATCGTCTACCCGCAACAACTACCCGAAAGCGGCAGTCGTTAAAAAATATGTCATCCTGCGGTTTGGTTAGCTTCATCGGCTCGCTTAATAACTATGGGCTGCAAGTCTATCGGTGCGGCTTCTGGCTGATCCATCTGGCCTAACCAGTTCTTTCCTAGCCATATAAGCTGGGTATTATCCCCGTCCATTGCTTTGGTGTATTGCCTGCGTCTGAGGCTCATTTTGCCCGCTGCGCTCTTTTGTTTGAAATAGTCCGAAAAACCGACTCCATGCTCCCGCTTACACGCTGCGTTGAGCGTGTCATAGTCAACGCCTAGAACTGCTGCCTGTTCTTCGCCGGTGCAATGTATCTCGCACATAGTATCGACTTGATCCCAGTCTATCTCGGTCAGTGGTCTTGCCATCAGTTATTTAGGCTTCCGTTTGTTCTGCTTGGGTTATCGTGCCGCTCAACCATAGCTTCTAATGCTCTGATCCGACTAGGCGGGGGCAGGTCTGAATAATAGAAGACCCGCTTACTTGCCGCCGTGTGAGTCGTGCCTGTATGGACTTCGCCATTGGGCATAGTGTGGACTAGCCCTGCATAAATCGTACCATCTTGATTGAATAATAACACGCCACGCATCATGCTTTACCCTTTACTCTTTCATATCCACGAATGCCTGACATTCCAAGCATCCCCAAAAGCACCGGATACAGTAGGTCGGATTGTATCTCAGGAACAGGCAGCCATATCCCTAGAAACGGCGAGACCACTACATTATAGGCCAGCCCTATCCAGCAGATATGCCCGATCATAGGTCGCCAACTTCGCTGCAGCCAGTTACCGTTAGCTTCTACTTTGGCTAATTCAATCTGAGCTTTTGCATTTTCATGCGCGTGTTTGTCGGCCATAGTCGCAATTTCATGCGCTAATCTCGCTCTTTGGTCTTTGTCTTCGATGAACTTATCAAGAATACCCGTTACGGGGTCTATTAGTTCTTTAACAATGCTTATTCCCATAAAACCGCACTCCGACTCGTAATGGTCAAAAGGAACTCTTTTCCGACCTTCGCAAAGAACTCTCTACAGGTCGCCTTAGAATTGTAAACCATTGGAACAGTTTTTGTAATCTCCCATCCGTTACCTAACCCGATGCAGCCGTGTAGCTCTTTAGGCCAATTCGCCGCGTGGATCAGGATATGGCTACGATTAGGCACGTTGGTTAGCTCAACAACGCCCTTGAACCTATTACCGTCGAATGGCTTACATATATAAGGCGCTTCTGGGACGCATGACTCCCAAGGTTTGTTATTAAGCCAAGGCCGCTCTACGGTGTAACAGTGAAATCCGCAATCGGATGTCAGTTCGCCGAATGTCCCTTCCTCTAAATACGCCAGCCGTTCTAGTCTTACAATCTTCATATGGTTTTATCGCTTTTATTGGTTTTATCCGCGTAGCGGGGTGCATACAACTAGGACATTTTAACCCTCAAAAATTCTAAACGAAAGGTTTACTTTTGGTTTAGTTTTTGTAATTATAATCCCGTCGAAACAATTAAGACTTAACAACTAAGGAAAACGACATGGCTAAACATACACACAAGGGAACTTGCCAGGTTTGCGGAAGCGTTCAAGCGATAACAGGCGAGGCCGGCGTAATCGCAAAACACGGCTACACCGTAGAATGGGGCTTTTTCAACGGAACCTGCTCAGGATCGCATGGGAAGCCATTAGAGCAAGATAAGTGGCTCACTGAGGTAATGATCAAGCACTTGCGAGCAGAAGGCGAAGAAATGGCGGCAAAAACAATTGCTGACATCAAAACAGCATCGCTAACAATCAGGACTCAGCAGAAGACCTACACTTTCAACAAGGAATCAAACATAGAAAAAGAGCTAGGGCATTTTTTCCTAATGTTTGGCGCACCTACATTTGAAGAATTGGCACGAGATAATCTCGCAGCAATTCACCGTCAAGCCAAGAGCGTATTAGACCACGCCGACTACTTAACTCGCCTAATCGAAAAGCGTCACGGTCAAGAACTATACCCAGCGCCAAAGCAGCAAGAAATTGAGCGCATAAAAGAGCTTTATAACAAATACGAGCGAGCAGTTAGCCGTAAAGCAGAGCTAAGTTCCGAAGGCTGGAAGACGCGGCTTAAAATGTCTTTCGACGGATATGTAGTAACAGCAACAAGAAAGGTGGCCGCATAAGCGGCTGGAGGAATAATGAACGACACATTTTATCGCGCTACTCAGGCGCTCAAAAAGCTGCCCGATATATACGGGCGTTCTAGCAATAGGCCAGCACCTAAAAAGCTGACTGAGGAACAAAATCAGCGCATTGCTGAGTTATATCGACAGGGCTATACAAAGGCCGATATTGCTCGTGAAACGGGGCTTGCTCAAAGCACAATCTATAACGCGGTTCGCCGCTTCATGCGTTGGGGGGTTTTATAATGCGATTACGTTATGTTCTATTGGCAGGGGTTTTGTTCGTACTAGTGATGTGGTCATCGGCAATGTCGTTTAACGACGAACTACTTGAGGAAAGCGAATACATTACCAACGTCTGCGATGGCATTTGGCCTGACTTCAAAGATTTAAGACCGGCCTGCCCTCATCGGTTCGCCTACAAGTCTTAATATCTGTTCTTCTTCATCTTCTGGAGCTTCTTCGCCGGGATCGGGTCCTTCGATCTCTGCGTGATGCTCGCAAATCACCGTGATCACCATACCGGGCTGCATATCTTCAATCAGTATATTGGCCATTGTATTTTGCCCTCTGTTCGTAATCTGCCAGCAGCTTGCGCTTAAACTCTTCTCGCTCAATCAGTTTAGCAAGATGTGCTTGGGCGTTGTGTAAATTTTCAATGTTTTGCGTCTCAGCAAATGCTGTAACCTCTTTGACTATCTCACCGTCAAGGTATCCCATTCCCCGCGATATGATCAAATCCAGCGGGTAAACTTCAGCGATCATCTATCTGCCTCAACTCGCCCCTAAACTCGTAAATCCCCGGCTTATGCGCTCTTACAAACTCAGGCATCATTAGGATGCCATCCCGAATAGTAATTACAGCAAAGCCACTAACCCAATTCTTAGGTGAATCTTCTGCGTAATCGAATGCTGGCGCGTGTGGCTCTTGCATTGTGCCTAGCTGAATGCCAAATCGCGTTCCGGTGTAATCGGTGTACGGTTTACACTCTTGCTGATGGGTATGGCCTGTCACCATGTTAGCCCCGCCTTTTAGAACGTTGTTATACCCCGCGTGTACGCCACCATTCCATCTATGCTTGATAACTAGCTTGTCCCTGTCGCCAAAGTTTATGTGCATCGACATATATATCGACCAACTTGGGAAAAAGTCTTCCAAACGTGTCCCTGTTAGCCCTCTTAGCTCTGGCATTTGGCTTGCTAGGCGTGACTCAAAGCGCGAGTCGTGATTGCCAATAGTCCATATCCGCTCTGCACTTGGCGCTGCTTTTTCAATTTCTTCTAACCGCTGCTGCACAGTTTCCATTTCATCGGATAACGCGGGGATATATTCCCAGCCCCTTGGCGGGTGTCGGCTGATACTTGCCCCGTCGATCATATCTCCATTCAAGACGATCATATCGGGCTGTAGTTCTTTGGTTAACTCAACAAACGCTAGATGTGCCGTTGATACCGTATTGAGTTGATAATGCGCGTCTGATCCGATGATCATTACCAAATCATCAGCTTTAATCTCTTTGCGGACGTGCTTTGCTGGCTCGTTTTTATCTAAATTCAGCGGATTATCTATTTCGCCAAATTTCGCCTCCAGCATTCGGCGCTTTTTATAAACATTCCTAAGATCTAGGCTATATTTATGCGCCATTCCTGACGCGCCTAATCTCTTAAATTCTGCCACCCATTCTTTATGGTTCAGTCCCGACCTGTCTCGATACTCCTGCACTGCTTTGCCTCATATAGTGATTTGTTACATGCGCCCAAATGAGTCCTTTCCAGCCCTTCCTATATTGTTTTTCGATGTGGTCTTTTTCCTGTTCCCAGACCTGCTTGGCCGCTTCATCCATCGCCTTAATCATTTTGGCGGCTATCTGACGCGGTCTCACAGTACGCAATCAAAGCATTTTGACTGCCCCATCCCTGTAATCTTCGGAAACTTAGCGCGTGATTTCCGAGTCCGACAGTGCGAGCAAAAGAGTAGCTCAATCGGCTTGTACCCTTCTGCTTCGGTGATTCTACCCCCATTTTGTATAAATTTCTCAACGTCCTGCTGCAACCTTCTTCGGGCTGCTTCACGTTTTGCATTAAACGACTCCCTCACGATATGCGCGCCTCGTGATATTTTATGTCTTTCGTGAACTGCTTAATCATATCTCTATAGTCAGCCGTGTATAGCTTCCTGACCTTACGTTGTGTTTCCAGCATATGCTCGACAAAATCTTTACCGTAGTAATCAATCATCCAGATCGTATACGCCTGCGCTGCTGCGCCGTGCTTCATGCCCCAGTTGTTACACGCCTTACACTGCGGATGCACGTTCTCCACCTCTAACGCCCAGTAACTGGATTTACCTTTTGGAATGAAGTGGCCGCCGTCCATTTCTTTGTAGTGCTTAGTGATACCGCAAGTAACACAATCAACATAACCGTGATCGTCTGCCGCTGAGATTCTCGCTAACAGTTGCAGCTTTTTCATAGCCTTAGCCCGTAGGGTTTCTGGCACTAGCGGATTCCCCGAAGATTGGCTTGTCGCGTTCTTTCAGCTTCAAAGTATTTGTTACCTAGCTCTATCTGCATTTTTACTTTTTGCGCCGCGATGCTTTTGTATTGTACGTCTAAATACATTTCCTGCCACTCGTCCTTGGCCCTGACTTCTTGCTGCGCTTTGGCTGCGCTCATGCCGCTATCCATCATCGCTTTGGCGGCCATTGCTTCTTGGCTTTTTAGCCTGGCCTCGGCTTCTGCCGCTTCGCTTTGTGCAGCGTCCCACTCTTCGATTCTTGAGCCTAGCTTATCAAGAATCCTATCCAGCTGATCAATTTCCCTGCTCATCTTCGCCCCTTGCTTTTAGCGTATTTGATTTGTTGGTATTTGTCGTAACCGATTGTTTTTTCCGATGGCTGCAACGGCGGCAATTTAAGCCAAGCATATGGCGCTTTGTAATTGTATTTTGCCAAAGTGCGATAATAGGCGATGCCAGCCTTGCGGTTTCGCAATACACATAACCCCAGCATTTCACGATAAAACTCTCTAATCTCGTCAAGATTAACGCTATCTTGCGCGATGCAGGCGACCAGTTCACCGTCGGTAACTTTAATGTCTTTGCCTTTTTTCTCAGGCAACTCCCAACCGCATGACGGGCATTTTCTAGCACTCGTAAAAATATGTCCGCAGCTATCACAGACGATTCCTTCATTGTCTTCAATCTTTTTATCAAGTCGTTCTTGTGCAATTCTTTCATATAGATTTCCTGTCGCTTCTAATCCCCAAGGCACCTCGTCGCTCGCAAACCCCAAGCGGATTACATTGCCAGCGTGATCTAGTACCAAACAATCTTCTTTCCCTTGGGCTGTTCTCAGTCCTCGGCCTAGCATCTGCAAGTGCAAAATAATCGACTGAGTTGGTCTAGCTAGTACAACGCAATCCATCTCTGGTAAATCAAAACCATAAGTTGCCACCATGCAGTTGGTCAATACTTGTGTTTCCCCAGATCGGAACCGATCAAAGATAGCTTTGCGCTCATTGATATCAGTCATGCCATCAACGTGATCGGCTTTGATCCCCTGCGATCTAAACCTGTCCCTTACTAAAATGCTGTGCTTAACCCCAGCGCAGAACACAACAGTCCGTCTGCCACCTGCCAGCTTTAACCAATGCTCTACGATGTCGCCGACGATGTGCTGCTGAGACATCCGCTCCTGTAATTGCGTTTCGTTGTAATCATGCTTTTTGCGATCAAAGGCAATCCCGTCTAAATCAACCTGAGTAGGTGCGTAGTAGGTGGCTCTCGACAGATGCCCCATATTCATCAACTCAGACACCATAGGGGCCTGTACCATCATGGAGTAGGCCTCACCTAATCCTCTACCATCTCCCCGCGCTGGCGTGGCAGTCAGCCCCAGAATATGCGTTCCTTGCTCTTTGTAGTGGTCAATCAAATTGAGCCAAGTCGGGCTTAGTGAAAGGTGACACTCGTCTACGATCAACAATGCGGCTTCGGGTAGTTCGATCCTGCCACTCTTGGTTCTGGCGTGTAGCGTGTCTTTTGAGGCTATCTGCAATGGGCATCCGAGAGTCCAATACGTCATCTCTTCGCCAGCCATTATGATGCCGTAGTCGTTTCCGAAGTCGTAACCAATGGCGTCGAATTTATCGGCGGTCTGATCAACCAATTCGCGCCTCGGCAATAGAAATAAAACCCGCTGATGTTTTTGTAGGTAGTAATCGGCAACAGCCGCAGCCATCACGGTTTTACCCGATCCCGTTGGGGCTTGCAGGACAATCGCATCGTGCCTTGATAGCTCGGCGATAGATTCCCCTACCGCCTTGCTTTGATATTCTCGGAGTTTCATCAAAGACAGTCCCCGCTTATTCGCTCCCACCGTCTGCCATGCGGATTACCTCGTCCCAAAATTCATGGGCCGAACCACTGCACCAACGGATAACAAAAGATTCCGCTTGGCTGGACTTCCACAGTTGGCCGTCGGGCGCGTCAACGCAAATGCTTTTGTCGTGCGCTGTGATGTGACTGATATCCCAATCGACCTCGCCGCCATGCTGCTCAATGAGTGCCAATGCTTGTTTTCTTGTTGCCATGCTATGTCGATCTCCTGTTGGTTATTACTTGATTTGCTTCGACGGGATTATAATTACATATCTCCACCCTAAAGTAAACCCCTAGTTTACTATTTAGATCAAAAAAATGGCCTGTTTCAAAAAGCCATAGTGACCGCTGGGTGCGTAGGGTGTCCTATCACCAGAGGGGATTGTCAGTTGAGGCTATATTTTCATCCGACCATTTAGCGGTATATGCAAGCTGGCCCAAACTCGTCCTACCCCTTCGGGTCACGACACCTTTAACGGATGTTCAATTTCGCGCTGCACCAAAAGCGCGTAGCTTCTCAACATTTGCCATCAGATTTGTTTTGCTCAACGGTTCAATACTGACTAGACCGCGCCCGTTAGGGTTTCTGCCACTTTCGCGGAGCTTGAAAAAAGAGAGCGACCGACCCCCAAGGGAAGCAAGGGGGAGGAGTGGGGATCGGCGCTTAACCGTAGAATACATCAGGTCGAATCTCTTGACGAGTTACATTCCCGCCAGTTAGTCGTTCAATCTCAACCACTCTAGTCGCTGGTATCTGCGTTCGCTTCCATTTTGAGATTGCCTGAGGTTGTACACCGAGATGCTTTGCTAAGTCGCGCTGCGTCCCAACATACTTTTTGATTCTCTTAAAAACTTCTTGATCCATCCTGCGATCTTAATTCAGCCAAAACCAAAAATAAACCTTTATTTTCGTAAACGACGGGTTTATTATTCTTGCATCGGTTGGGAAGCCGATCACGAGAAACACTAAGACAGGGGAACCCTATGATTTGTAGATCCGATGAAGACCGCGCGAATCCACGCGCACCATTCAACCAAGAACCAATCGATGACGCAGACCGCGAATTTGATGTTGTTATCTTCGGTGAAGATACTCACTCAGTTCTTGGTCTAACTGAACTAGACCGATTAGTCGGCGAAACGCTAAGACCGCGCAACTTGTGGTCGTATTCCGAACTCGACCTTAACCACGATGGCTTTTCGACCATTGCGGATCAAGATGGTTATGACGTTGGTACTGTTACCGAGGTGACGCCATGAAGGTCAAATACCGAGGTGACGCCATGAAGGTCAAAGACGAACTGATGAAGTTCTCCGAAGTTTGCGATGAGCTAGAGCCTATCGTTCAAGATTCACCACTACCTAAAATTACCGAGGCTAATATGACTAAAAGCGCAGAGCTAATTTCTTGGGAACTAAAACGCCCTTGGCCCACTAACCAAGTTAAAGAACGCAAAGGGCCGGGAGGTAAAATGCTTTCCTATGTCGATGCGCGACAGGTTATGGCTAGGCTTGATGCTGTAGTCGGCCCAGATGGTTGGCAGTCGCATTACTCAGAGATCGGCGGTAACTGCTGCTGTACTTTATCAATCAAGATGGGTGATCAGTGGATAGCCAAATCCGATGGCGCTGGCGAGACCAGCATCGAAGGCGAAAAAGGCCAATTCAGCGACGCATTCAAGCGCGCAGCGGTATCTTTCGGGGTAGCTCGCTATCTTTACCGCGACGGGCCGTTGTTATCGCCAGAACAGTACGATCAAAAACTACCGAGGCCAGCATGAAATTACCAAAGCATGGAATTAGTAAAATCGTGGTCGATAGAGTGCAAGGCCACAAGCTAGGCGTAACCACCAAAGTAATTATTGACACTGTCAAAAAATCGCACAAAGACGCGAGTGATAAACAGATCAGGAAGGCATTGGATAACTGCGTTCAACGCGGGTTTTTGACCCGCACCAAGAAAGGCCGATATAAAGCTCGTATAGCGGGCTATAACCGCGAAATTAAGCGAATTAGCGCCGAAGAGACCCTAACCCACACGGTAGAGGCAAAAGCGCCCATTCGCGAGCTTATAAAGCGTGGATTTGTTATCCGTAGCAATAAAGCATACCACGCGCTGTTAGGACGCTGCGTCTTGGTATCTGTTGTCGTATCTGTATTTATCTCAACCCTACTAGGAACTATGTAAATGGAAAAACAATTCGTAGATGGCCTGCGAGCCTTCAAGCCAAACGAGAAAGCACCGGACTTTATTAAAGCCAATGTGGTGATTCACACGGCTGATCTTGTCAAATGGCTAGAATCGCAGCCTGACAAAATTAAAATCGACATGAAAGAAAGCCAGAAGGGTAGCTGGTATTTCGAGGTTAATACTTGGAAGCCAACCAGCGAGCCGCTGGTGCCTAAGACCGAGATGCCGACTAAAGAAGAGTTAGTCGCGGATATCCCGTTTTGAAAGAGGTACATAAATGCCCAATTGATCAGCGGTATGTACAGATAAAGTACCCCGCCCGATGGGAGGAACTGGACAACGTCGATAGAATTGCCGAACTAATGAAGCTGAAAGGCCGAATTATGGCAATTATCAACGCCCTTGAAATAGATGATATGTATGAACGATACAGCCATAAGTGAAGAGGATCTTTATGGCGCTACGGTGTCGGATGATCGGCAGGCAGTTCCGTTGGAATTTTTTGTCGATTATCTGGACGCTGTAAAGCGTAACTGGGATTCAATCTCAGAGTTTAAGATGGCTTGTCTTGAAGAAGATAAAGACGCAGCCCGCAGCGCGTTAGCTGATATTCCTCAGCCTGATGAGCTGCTACTGTGGCGAGCGCCTACCAAGGGGTCGGTTTTTACAACTAAAGAACGCGGATTTTTGAAGGCCTAATCACGGACTAATATGGCCTCAATAAATATGGCGACCTCGTTACTTGATGCGCTGGATTTGGCCTCAAAGTGGAAGTCAGTCTTTTCCGCTATCTTAAATGGCACTTGTCGATCATAACTAACCTGCGATTCCGAAAACGTCGCTTCGGCAACTTTTAGAGTTCTCCCCGCGCTGTTAGTCACCACATTCCTGATAATCAAATACTGATTACCATTAGCCGTTGCGGAGTTAACATCAATACGAAATAGGTACAGGCTATGCCCAGCAGGTACGGTATATACGGAACTCTGCGTAGTTCCTAACGTCGCCTCAATGTAGGCATACGTTGTCCCACCATTCGTAATAGAAATATTACCAGTAGCGTTACCGTTTAAGATTATCGCACTGTTGATCCGATAGAATAATACGCTGCCAGTTACCGCAGTCGTGCCATCTGATGCATCAGTGGTTAGTGTTTCAGTAACCTCGGCATAATTTGCGTCGAGTCCCGTAATCTTAACCTGCAGGCCAGTATCGCCAGATGCAGAACTTGCCACTGACATCGCAACGCCAGACGATGGATAGGCGTATGAAGCACCGTTATTCCAGATGGTTTCAAAAGATGTTCCTACGGCTCGGTTAAAGCCGAATATATTAACTGGCGTGGTGTCCCAGATATTGCCTTTAGCTACATCAAATAGAAACTCAGTCGTCGGCCTCGTCGGGTTGTACTGATACATCCATCACCTCTTTGATTTTGCCAGCGTGATGACTTATCGCTGCTTGGATTTCTTCATAGTTTACCATTAAAGCATCAATCTGAGCGCGCAATTCTTGGATCCTCTTAACCCTAATCTTCGCCTCTTCGGTCAGATCTTCTTCAGTGTAAGTAACGTCATCAATAGTAATCATTTTTGTCCCCGTTTGGTTGAGGGAACACTTTAGCAAATAACCTATTGGATGACAGCTAAAAGGTTGTTCTTATGCTGCCAATAGATAGGCCGTGCGCGTGATTATCTCAGACAATTTGTGATGTGATTATTGTGGCGATCCCAGCCAGCGTTGTGGTTATTATCAACCAAGCCAGCTTTTCCCATCTAGCCGCGTGAGCATCTGTTACCGCCCGAAGTTGCTTCAACTCCACTACAGCTTCGCCCCATCTTTCGCCGCACTCTTTCTCATGCTTCGCGATTTGCTGTAAGGCATCTAGGGCTAGGTTGCGCTCTTGAGTATTCATTCTTTCGCTCTACCGATTACCAAAGCGAGATATTCAAGCAGCTTGTACGCCTTGCCGACCCACGCATCATCCTTCGGAGTGGGAGTCAGCGCGGTGATTGCGCTTGCTAGTGTAACTGCCGCTGTAGCAACGTTAAATAAATCTATTAAGTCCACGGTATCCCACTCGCTTGAACTGGATTCTTGGATAACTCTATCTGGCTGGCAACGCTATCCTCATGCTGAGATACCGCCTCTTCACCAAGAGCCGCTTTAACCCATTCTACAGCATCGTCGTGCGAAATGTCTGCATAAGCTGTAAAACTGTCCGCGTCTGGCGCTTGTAGGCTCACAGTGCCGTAGCAGCGGCCTGAGTGGACAATCTCATCCACAGCCTCACTGTCGTTAAGCTGCCAGTGCAGGATTGTTACAACGTCGCTCAAGTCGCCGTCAGTTAAGGTTCGTTCCATGTTTGATACTGTCCATGTAGCCATTGTTATGCTCCAAATACTGCGTTGCAGATGGCCTGCACGTTAGATGGTTCAGACGACCAATCGTCACCTGATTGAATTACATGACGGTGATACGACTGTGAAATTACAGCCCCATCCTCTAGTACCTTAGTAGCAGTCCGTACTTGAACAGAGGTTACGTCGTTGTCGTCCTCATCCTGAGTAGTGACTACTTCTACTTTGTCTGCTGTTACGCTTTTAGTTAATGCCATTTTTTTCTCCTTTAGTCCGTCTCAAGAATCCACTT
>Ga0255752_10001844_pt1 | contig 24124 bp, 30 predicted proteins | sample 011ome_25_FD_179952 | JGI IMG/M metagenome (GOLD analysis project Ga0255752, IMG submission 179952) | Coastal salt marsh microbial communities from the Groves Creek Marsh, Skidaway Island, Georgia - 011512CT metaG (version 2) | ecosystem: Environmental > Aquatic > Marine > Intertidal zone >... | reverse complement strand
GGTAGCGAGGCACACTATCGTTATGGTAGTGAACACAAAAGCATGAAAATGCTAATGAATTTACCAGAGCCAAAGAATATGGAAGACCATGGGTTTACCACTTTTGCTTTAGCAATGACTGAGGAGTTAAAAGACTATGGCGATCCTATACAGTCTTATCGTAATTTCTATATGCTCGACAAAGCTACGTTCGCTTCGTGGAAACATAGAGACAAGCCGTATTGGTGGGACGAGAGCCTCGCAGACTACGACCAAAGAATATCAAGAAAATGAAAAATAACTTTGTAGCAAAACACGCCAGAGCATACAATAAAGCGAAAGTATTTATTGATCGCAAAGCCGCGTCTAAAAAAGGCTACAGCAAATACAAAGGATACCAAGAAATGGATGAGTCATGCCCAAATTGTGGAGAGTTTCTTAGTGGTGACGGCTATGGTACGCCTGAACGCTGCCCTAATGCCTCAGAAGAACGCTGGTGGTATGCAGAACCGGACTCTGGCCCATATTATTGTTTAGAGGAAGAAGAATGAGTAAAGTAAGTTTAGTAGGAATGACAACGCCTTCAGCGACAACCGGCTGTCATACAGCTAATGAGCTAGTGGCATATACGGCTAGGGTAAGTAATCCGAGTAATCAAGCAACTCTATATTCAGCTCCCAAGCTGTTAAGATACTTGATTCAACATGAGCACTGGTCACCTTTCGAGATGGTACACGTTACTCTCGAAATCGAAACTACTCGTGATATTAGTAGGCAGATTATTCGTCACCGTAGCTTCTCTTTTCAAGAGTTTAGTCAGCGATATGCAGAAGTACAGGAGCCTTACGAGTCTCGTGAGTGTCGCCTACAAGATACAAAAAACCGTCAGAATAGTACTGAACTTGACTACTCTGACCCTGTATCACGTGAGCTGGCAGAGAGCTGGAGAATGAAGCAAGCTACAGTTAATAGAGCTGCAAATGAAGCCTATAAGTGGGCACTTGATAATGGTATTGCAAAAGAGCAAGCCAGAGTGTTGTTGCCGGAAGGAAACACCCCCACTACTTTGTATATGGCAGGAAGTCTGCGTTCTTGGATACACTATTGTCAGCTACGAATGGCTCATGGAACTCAGAAAGAACATATGATAGTTGCTGAACAATGTTGGAATGTCCTAGGGCAACACTTTCCAGATGTTGTAGCAGCACTTGACGAAGTATAGTTTGACTTTAAATGCGTATGCTAGTATAATATACACATATAGAGGAGAGAAATAATGACTGAAGGTAAAAAATTTGATGGCGAAAAGCCAAGGCTGTATTTGTTACCGCCTAAAACTTTAGTAGAAGTTGGTAAGGTGCTGACATACGGTGCAGCCAAGTATGATGAACATAACTGGAAAAAACTAGACAACTTGCAAAATAGATATACGGGCGCAGCGTTGCGTCATTTATTCGCACACATGGACGGAGAAGACCTAGACGAAGAAACAAATCTAGACCATCTTGCTCATGCCATATGTTGTTTAATGTTCAAATTGGAGGCAAAACTAAGTGGCATTAGCGAAGAGGGTGAAGAAAAAGGATCACGAAAATCTATCGAGTACAAACATAGAGAAGGTGTTAAATCTATTGAGTCCTGGCTCAACTAAAGCACCAATTACTAAGAAAGAAGCCTGCGACTTCTTAAATATAGCATACAACACAACTAGACTACAGAAGATTCTTGATGAGTATGAGGAACGTAAGGAATACACAGCAGCGCGTAAGGCAAAGCTACGCGGCACGAAGGCGGCTGATCATGAGATTAGAGAAGCCGTTACCAGTTATCTCGACGGAGAAAGTATTGCAGCAATCGCAAAACAGCTCTATCGTTCAGCAAGTTTCGTAAAGAATATAATTGATAGAGTCGGTGTGCCTAGTAAGCCAGCGTCTGCGGCAGATCGCATTAACCCTGCTTACTTACCAGATGAGTGCGTAGCAGAGTCTTTTGAGAAAGGAGCTATAGTATGGTCTGCAAAGTACCATTCACCAGCTATCGTAGAACAAGAGATTTCTATAGCATATCAGGCTGAAAAGATGGGGTATCAAGACACTAACTACGAAGCGCGTTACGGAAGTAAGTGCTATAGTATTTATATCTTGCAGCCCATACAACAACAAGAAGATATGTGGATGGCCGTGCCTAATAGTGGCGGCTTCAACGCATTTTCTCTAGCATATGATCTCGGGTGTCTAAAGCATCTTGAGAAGTATGGAGTGGATTTAAAGAAGTTATGATAAGCGATTACTATAGACAACAGCTACAAACCTTACATGAGGAAAACGTTACTTGGGGTAACGGCCCTCGTATGTATATGTTACGTATCTCCAAATGGATTCTGGAAGAAGAAGTTACAGAATTACTTGATTACGGGTGTGGAAAGGGTAAAAACGTACCTTTTATTCTGCCAATTAAAATAGTAAACTATGATCCAGGTGTACCTCAGTGGAGTGCAGACCCTCAAGTTTGTAAGCACTTATTATGTATAGACGTACTAGAACATATTGAACCTGAGCATCTTTATTCGGTGCTAGAGCATATTGCTAGTAAATTTACAGTAGGTGCTATGTTGAATATAGCATTAACAGAGTCTAAACACTTTCTTCCAGACGGAAGGAATGCACATATTTTATTACGCCCAGTAGCTTGGTGGGTAGAAGTACTACAGGAATTTTACACACTAGAGTCTCTTGAGTTTAAGGAAGCAAGTTTTACAGCTTTTATTAGGCCTAAGAAAAATAATTCTTGACTTTCTTTGGTATATATTGTTATAATATACACTTAATAAATGAGGAAAGCAATGGGCGACCGATTTTACCAAGCACAATTACGAGCAACAGGAAACTGTCCTGGAGCACCACTTACTAATAGAAGGAAGCGCAAAATGGCGTGGGACGACGACAAAAAAGCACAAGCAGTTTCAATGTACGAAGAAGCTGAACCAACCCCTGAAACATCTATGGAAATCGTTAAAGAGATCGCAGAAGAACTTGATGAATCTCCTAACGGTGTTCGTATGATTCTCACCAAAGCTGGTGTATACGTCAAGAAGACACCTGCTGCTAGCGGTGCAAAAGCATCATCTGGCAGTACCGGCGGTACACGAGTATCAAAAGCAGACGCTATCGCAGCTCTGTCCGCAGCACTATCTGATGCTGGCCAAGAAGTTGACGAGGAAATCATTTCCAAGTTGACTGGTAAAGCTGCACAGTACTTCGCTGCTGTAGTAACGGCTGTCAACAGCTAGATTCTAAGAGCGTCTAAACGACTAACTACCTTAGCCCAGGAGGCACGCGCTGCCTGGGATAACAACAAAACGGCGCACCTCCTTTATGGATAGTACAGCAGAAGATTCTGCTAACCTGCTTTAAAGGAGCAACTGTGAAAAAAGAAGAACTAGCACAGATTGTTGAAGACCACGGTGATGCTGTAATTACTTATCGAAGTGAAAACAGTAATAAACTAAAGTATAATGTTTGTACATTAGATTTTAGCACTCCGTATATCCAACAAAAGAAAAACCGTGCAAAAGAAACTACCGATACACTTCTAATGTTTTGTTGGGATACGGACTCGTACCGCCTGATAAAGCCTAAGAATGTAACAAGTGTAGTATCATTATCCTCAATTCTTCGTAATTGAGGCGACTAATGGAACTACATGAAGCCCCAGAATTATTCGAGAGAGTAATTCACTATGATGAAAGTAAGGAAGTACAAGTACGCCTCACTGTCAGTACCTTTCGAGGTGTTGAGTATTTGAGTCTACGAAAATACTATCTTGACTTTACAGAGGAATGGAAGCCAACACCAGAAGGCATATCAATGCCCCTGGACTTTAATAACTCAAGAGAACTCTTTGTGGGTTTAACTGAGATATTATCGTTAGCAGAATCTAGGGAGATCATTGAGGAACACTTTTCTGATTTAATGTCCCAGGTTTACGAAAAATAGTTCTTGACTTTAGTTTCATTTGTCGGTATAATATACATTCATTAAGTGGGAATACGCATGAAAGACTTTTTAGACAACGCAAGTAACGCATACTACGAAGGTACTCCGATTATCTCGGATATCGAGTTCGATGAGTTAGCTGCAAAGTACGGATACAATGAGGTAGGCCATAAGATTACTGACGGCATTCCACATCTGTACCCAATGTACTCGCTCAAAAAAGTCTTTGATATGAATAGTGCCCCGGCACTAGACGAATACGTGCAGACTCCCAAACTTGATGGTGCAGCAGTGTCTTTAGTCTATGTAAATGGATTATTGGCACTAGCTTTAACACGAGGTGATGGTAATGTCGGAAGAGACATCACTGAAAAGATGCAGTACCTAGTACCTGAGGAAATCCTCTATCGAGGCAGTATCCAGATTACAGGTGAGGTAGTTTGCCCATCTCGTGTTGTAAATGCTCGAAATGTCGCAGCGGGGTCACTAAACCTAAAGTGTATGGACGAGTTTCATGCTCGAGACCTGACTTTTGTGGCCTATGATATTCAAGGCGGAGACTATGATACATGGAGCGAAGCAATGAGGGCTTTAAGCGTTCAAGGCTTCAGTACAGTTAATAAGTTTGATGCTAGTGAATATCCTACAGATGGCATTGTCTATCGTGTAGATTCGTATAAGACTTTCAAGCAACTCGGATTTACTGCACATCATCCTCGTGGTGCTTTTGCTTTCAAAGAGCAGAAGAATGGTGTAGTAACAAAGTTACTCGATGTTGTGTGGCAGACAGGCAAATCTGGTGTGGTTAGCCCTGTAGCAATCCTAGAGCCTGTGCTCATTGGAGACGCTAACGTAAGAAAGGCAACCCTGCACAACATAGAGTATATCCAAGAGCTCAATCTGGAGATTGGGTGTATGGTGGAAGTTATTAGATCTGGGGAAATTATACCTCGAATTTTGAGACGTGTAGCCGAATAGGTTCACCTTAGAAAAAATAGTTCTTGACTTTTACCTTAAACTTGTTTATAATATACATTCAATCAATAGAGGACACTCCGCATGATACCGATCCAAGCTCCTACACATTGCCCTAGTTGCAGTGCGGAACTTACTTGGCGGAATCACCTTCTGTACTGTGTGTCTGCGTCCTGTACCGCACAGATGCAGAAAAAAGTAGAGCACTTTGCAAAGACTCTTAAAATTAAGGGTCTTGGGCCAAGCTCCATTGAGAAGCTAGGTCTATCTGATATTCGTGAGATATATTGTCTTGCTGAAGATCAGATTGCAGAGTGTCTTTCCTCTCCAAAGATTGCAGCAAAGCTATTTGCTGAGATTAAGAACTCTGAGAGTGCCCCTCTTGAGATGGTACTACCAGCGTTCAGTATTCCGCTAATAGGCAAAACAGCAGCAAACAAGCTATCTTCAGTAATCACTAATATATTTGAACTGAGCGAAGATAAGTGTGCAGATGCCGGTCTTGGCCTAAAAGCTACGGAATCCCTAATGGACTGGTATCACTGGGACTTCCTAGGAGTATATGATACACAACTGCCTTTTGATTTTAAATTCACTGAGAAGTCAAAAGATACTATTACAGTCACTATAGATCCTGTAGGAGTAGTCTGTATTACTGGAAAACTAAAGAGTTTTCCATCAAAAGCAGAAGCTACTAAATACTTAGAGCACTATGGATGGATTGTAAAAAGTACTCTTACTAAAGACTGCACTCATCTATTAAATGAGTCAGGAATTGAATCGGCAAAAACTAACCAAGCAAGGTCAAAAGGTATCACAGTAGTTGATAACCTAGGCCAACTAACAAATAACGGAGTTATATAAATGGCACTTCCTAAGTGGACTGAAGAGCGTACTGCTCAACTTACCTCATTCGTAGGTGATGAATCACCTATTTCTCAAGCAACTGTTGCAGAAGCAGCAGAACAACTTGAAACCTCTACTCGTTCTATCTCTAGCAAATTGCGCAAGATGGGTTACGATGTAGTCCTCGCTTCTACCGCTGGCGGTAAGTCTTTCTCGGAAGACCAAGAAGCAACCCTCGCAGCTTTTGTCAATGACAACAGCGGTGAGTATACTTATGCTGAAATCGCTAATCACTTTGAAGATGGTGCATTCTCAGCTAAGTCAATCCAAGGCAAAATCTTGTCTATGGAACTGACTGGCCACGTCAAGCCAGCTCCTAAAGTAGAAACTGTACGCACGTACAGCGAAGCTGAAGAAGCCACCTTTATCGGTATGGTTAATGACGGTGCTTTCGTTGAAGCTATCGCAGAAGCTCTGGATCGTAGCGTAAACTCTGTTCGTGGTAAGGCTCTGAGCCTCCTTCGTTCAGGCGAAATCGCTGCTATTCCTAAGCAAGAGCACACTAAAGGTTCTGACAAAGAAGATCCTTTGGCTGCACTGACTAACATCGGTGACATGACTGTTGAAGCTATCGCTGAAGCTATTGGTAAGACAGCTCGTGGTGTTAAAACCATGCTGACTCGCCGTGGTCTGTCTGCTGCTGACTATGACGGCGCTGCTCGTCAACAGAAAGCTGCACAGTAAGTTGTTGTAAAACATGGCCTACACCTCTGCTTTAGGGCACGTGTAGGCTCTTTTTTGTTCGGGGGAACTGTTGAATATATCTAGTGCTATTATCAAGCAGGTTATTTCATTGCGCGACTTTGAGACTTGGTCTTATCTGCGTAAGGAATACTTGCCTGCCGAATATCATAAGCTCCATGAGCTTATTGATAAGCACTGTGAGAATTTTCATTCGCTCCCCTCGTTCGATGATCTCAAGCTTAGTATTCGCCATTCTGGTACGCAAGAAAAGATACACGCTATTGAAGCAGTTGATGTTGATGTAGACGCATATACTTTATTGCAATACCTCAAGAACGAATACACTCAGAAAGAAATTCTGAATTCGCTTGATAGTTACATTGATAATACCGTACTGTTCGCAGATGCGGAAGAGTCAGTAGGACAACTACACCAGATCGTACTTGACATTGAAGAGAAAGTAGATTTGGAGGTTCCAGAAGAAAGTATGCAACGCATAAAACTTTTTGAACCTGAAGAAGAGATAGGGAAATATATTGGCCTCGGCTTAAACGCTGAATACGATCACGAGATAAAGTTCTCCCCCCGAGACTTGGTTCTTGTAGGCGGTCGTAGAGGTGCTGGTAAATCCTTAACTTGTGCTAACATTGCTAATAATGTCGTTGAATCCGGTCGATCCGCTATTTATTTCACTATTGAGATGGATAGCCGCTCTGTTCTACAGCGTTGCTGTGCAATAGCGACTGGTGTGCCGTTTTCTCGTTTACGCACTAAAAATCTTAGTGTACTCGAATGGGAAAAAGTGGCTGGCTGGTGGGCAAATCGCTTCCAGCAAGGGCAAGAGCGTCTTATGGAATACAAAGAACACAGAGACTTTGAGAAGTTTCACGATAAACTAACTACTAGCTGCGAGCTTCTCCCGACTCAGCAGTTACAAGTTGTTTACGATCCGTCTCTTACATTAGCTAAGATACGTGCAACGCTTGACAAGAAAGTCAAAGCATTAGACGTAGGTGTGATTATTGTAGACTATATAAACCAGGTTAAACGCTCTGCCGCTCCCGCACGAGGCGGGCAGTACGACTGGACTGAACAGATTGAAGTTAGTAAAGCACTGAAAGCTATGGCACAGGAGTATGAATGCACTGTATTCTCTCCATACCAAACAGACGCTACTGGTGAGGCTCGTTTCGCCAAAGGTATCTTGGACGCAGCGGATGCGGCCTATGCCTTGGAAACCTGGGATCACGAGGACAATTGCATGACTTTTAACTGTGTTAAAATGCGTGCCGCCAGTATGCGTTCGTTTTCATCTACTGTAGATTGGGAAACTCTAAAGATCGGGCCGGAAACTGCCCTGACTCCGAAAGAGAGAGAAGATAGTTCACATAAGACTGACGAAACTATTGATGACCTTTGACAAAAATAGTTCTTGACAATCCTGTCATTTTTGAGTATAATATGTATTCTTGAGTGACAGGATTTTTTTTAAATTGGAGAAAGAAGTGAACAACCGCATAGTTCCAAAGATTGACCTACTTTTTGATCAACTGCAGATTGCACTTGAAAACGAAAGGTACGAGACAGCTGATCTTGCTCTAGCAAAACTATCAAAGTATTACATTCACTTTGACCAGGATTCTGCCGAGTACTATGAGTATGCTCAAAATGTAGTAGAAATTATGCTCAACGGGGTTGACGAATCGTTTGAACCCTCAGAGATGGATGAATGGCACGACTTTGACCCGGACTGTTAATGAACGTACTCGATTTATTACAAAGTAAAGATATTCCATACATACCTAAAGGTGCTGATTATTTGATTAGCTGCCTTAATCCTGAACACCCAGATCGTAACCCTAGTATGAGGGTAGATCAGGTTACTGGTATCTTTAACTGTTTTTCTTGTGAGTACAAGGGAAATCTATTTACACATTTTGGGGAAAAGGCAAATCAATTACAAATACGCAGAGAACTTTTAAAGAAAAAAATTGCTGAGAAACGTGCGGAAAGTATTGGTTTGTCTTTTCCCGAGAATGCTGTAGATTATACAGGTGAGTGGAGAGGTATTTCCAAAGAAACGTATGCAACCTTTGAAGCCTTCGAGTCTACTGACCCAGAATTTATAAACCGTATAGTATTTCCTATAAGGGATACTACAGGTAAGATAGCTGCCTTTATTGGTAGACATACCGCAATGGGTACTCCTAAGTATCTAAATAGTCCTCGCGGGGCTAAGATGCCTTTATATCCAAAGGTAAAGCCGCAGCGGGGTTCGATAATGTTGGTAGAAGGTATCTACGATATGCTTAACCTTCATGATAAGGGCTTGACTAATGCGGTATGCTGCTTTGGTGTAAAGAATGTAAATGAGGATAAATTAAGTATACTTTCAATGCAGGGCGTTGACAGTATAGATGTATTCTTTGATAATGATGAGGCAGGTAAATCTGGTGCCTCTAAAATTAAGACAATGTGTGATACTCTCGGCTTAAACTGCCGTGTTATCCAGTTTGGTAACAAAGAGCTTGATGCAGGTGCTCTCACCTATTCACAGGTTCGCAGTTTAAAGAAGAAATTATATGAGTAACCTTAAAGATGCCATATTCAAACTTGGCTATAAAAGATTTGGAACAGCAGCAGAGATATTAGTTAAAAAGTTATTTAATGCAGAAGCTTCTCCAGATAACACGTATGATCTGATAATAGATGGAAAGAAAGTAGAGTGCAAGTTCAGTAGAGCACAGAAGAAAGATACAGTCAAAGTAACAGAAGACACCATCCTAGAAGCTATATTTCAGGATGCAAATAGGGACATTGACTACGACACTTGTGAGTTTTATAGTTGGGATTGCAACTTTCAACAGATTAAGAAAGATTTATTTGATGTTCTATACTATGGCATATTCTTCTCAGATTGCCTAGTAATATATAGTATAAAGTCAGAAGATATAAACGAAGAAGTAAACTATAGTAATAAACAGCATAGAGGAAATGTAGGAGAAGGACAGTTCCATATAAATGCGCGTAGCATTGGGCTACACGAGAAAAACTTAGTACAAATTTTAAGCTATGAGGAAATAGAAGAATGCCTAAAGTTGCATTAGTAGAAACGAAGCCAAGCAATACCAATTTTAAACAGGCGTTTGACGACGCTTTTTCTTTCGATCAGTTCCAACTGTGTTCTGACCCTACCCTAAAGAAAGTATTAAAGAGAGACTGTGACATTCAACTTGACACAGATGATTACGACTGGGTGATACTAGTAGGATCGGATGCTCTCAAGTACTTTACCAAAATCAATTCTGTTACAGAATACTCTGGTAAGAAAGTGGAGGGTAAGTTCCTTCCAATTATCAACCCTGCTATGCTTCGCTTTAAGCCTGAAGTACAGAAAGTATGGGACTCTAGTAAAGAAAGTGTTATTGCACATATTGCTGGCGAAGTCAAAGATGTAATAATTGATTCCTCTATCTCTTTCGGTATTCAAGATACTGAAGAAGCTAATGCGTATATTCAAGCAGCTATTGATGCTCCGCTTCCTTATATCGCACTTGACTCCGAAACAACTGGTCTTTATCCTCGTGACGGTCATATGCTCGGTATTTCACTAGCGTATTGTGATCAGAAGGGCGCATATATTGATACAGAGTGTTTTGACGAGACTACAGAAGAACTGCTTCAAGAGTTGTTTAACAAAAAGACTGTAGTATTCCACAACGCTAAGTTCGATATGGCGTTCTTTGAGTACCACTTTAACTTTAAGTTTCCAGTCTTCGAAGATACAATGCTTCTTCATTATCTTATTGATGAGAACCCAGGTACTCATGGATTGAAGCAGCTTACTATGAAGTTCACTCCTTACGGCGACTATGAAAAGCCAATGTACGACTGGATCGACTCATATAAGAAAGCTAACGGCATTCTAAAAAGTCAATTCAACTGGGGTGATATTCCTTTTGATATTATGAAAACCTATGCGGGGATGGACGCACTTTGTACGTTTATTCTCTACGAGAAATTTAGTAAGATCAAACAGAACAAAAAGCTAAACTGGGTGTATGAGAATATTCTTATTCCAGGCTGTCGTTTTCTTACTGACATTCAAGACAACGGGGTACCCTTTGATCGCAAACGCCTAGAATTCTCTCAAGAGGAGATGCAAAAGGACATTGATACGGCAGTGGCATCTTTATACGAGAATCCCGCTATCCGTAAGTTTGAAGAGATACAGGGCAAGGAGTTCAACCCTAACTCTACAGTACAACTACGAAAGTTAATGTTTGACTTTTTAGGTTTACGCCCTACAGGTAAGAAAACCGGTACTGGTGCAGACTCTACAGATGCAGAAGTATTGAATGAGCTGGCGGAGCAATCAGAGGTTCCAGCCCTTATTCTTTCTATTCGTCAGAAGTCTAAGATAAAGAATACTTATCTTGATAAGATTATTCCACAGCTTGACCGAGATAGTCGTTTGCGTACAGGCTTTAATCTGCATAGTACTACATCTGGTCGTTTAAGTTCAAGTGGTAAGTTGAATATGCAACAGCTTCCACGAGATAATCCTACTGTTAAAGGCTGTATTAAAGCTGCCCCTGGACACAAGATTGTCGCAATGGACTTAACAACAGCAGAAGTATATGTTGCAGCAGTTCTAGCAAAAGATAAAGCATTGATGGATGTGTTTCGTTCAGGCGGAAACTTCCACAGTACTATTGCTCACAAAGTGTTCAGCCTTCCTTGTGCCGTGGAAGACGTAGCAGAACTCTATCCAGATCGCCGACAGGCTGCAAAGGCTGTAACCTTCGGTATTATGTATGGAGCTGGCCCAAAGAAGATTAGTGAACAGGTTACAAAAGATTCGGGCAAGTACTTTAGTCCACAAGAAGCAAAAGAGGTAATCGATGATTACTTTAAAACTTTCCATAAGCTACGCGAGTGGATAAACGATAACCATAAATTCATCGAACAAAATGGGTTTATTTACAGCTACTTCGGTAGAAAGCGGAGATTACCAAATGTTGGATCTGAAGATCAAGGCATCAAATCTCATAGCATTAGGTCTGGTCTTAATTTTCTGGTGCAGTCTGCTGCATCTGATATTAACCTCCTAGGCGCTATAGACGCAGAGCTAATGATAAAAGCAAAAGGTATGAAGGCACGCATATTTGCCCTTGTACACGACTCCATTCTAGCAGAAGTGCCAGAAGGTGAAATAGAGGACTATACTGCTATTCTATTGGATGCGGTACAAAAGGACAGGGGTATTTATATCCCAGGTGCTCCGGTTGGTTGTGACTTCGATATTGGTGATGACTATTCAATGGGCAAATTTGAAAAATTATATGGATCAACTTACTAAATACATTTATAGGATTGACCTTGACCTGACAGGACTATGCAATAAAACGTGTAGTTTCTGTCCTAGGTCTAACCCTACCTACCCTAATGTAAATGAGATCATGTCTTTTAAAACTATAGAAACAGTTCTGGAAGAACTACGAAGTATAGATTTTAAAGGCTTTATCGAGTTAGCGGGGAGAGGCGAGCCTACTACACACCCTAAGTTTGAGAAAGTTATAGACTTACTAACTCAGGAACCACGTAAGTGGAAAGTACGAGTAACTACAAATGGTTATCGTATTAAAAAGCACTGGTCAAGAGCGTATACTAAAATTGATGAGCTTATACTTAACACATATACTAACAGAGAAGACTTTGAGGAAAGGCTAGTTCAATACAGAAGCCTTGCTAATGGTACTATTGTAGATCAGTACTTTAAGCCAGATGGTCTATCTGTTGATGAAATAAATAAGCTGGGAAACCAGAATGATGTTAAGAACGAAGGTAAACAGTTTAGATATGCTTTTAACAATAGAGCAGGCTGGTTCTCTGATAAAGTCTTAGATAGTCCTTGTTGGCATCCTATGCGACAAATATTTATTGACTACAAGGGTAACTACCAGATGTGTTGCAACGACTGGAAGTACCAAATTAAGATAGGCAATATTCACGAACGTAGCTTAATGGATATGTATGTGAATGACCCTAAATTAAATAGAATACGTTGGTCTTTGATAAATAATAGACGTAGAGATATACTTCCTTGTGCCAGTTGTGATGATGGTCAAGGTGGCCGAAAAGATACTATGAACACTATTGAAAAGTTTAGAAAAACTCCTTTCTATAGGCAGCACGTTGCTAAAATAGCAGGTGAAGAAGGATTAGAATATATAAAGGAGCTACGCGGTGGTGATCTCATACCGGTCTATCAAGAGCATTAAGTTCCCTGTATTCGTAGTGCCTTCCGCTAATTGGCTACAGGCAGATGGATTAGTATTTGTAGATGAACAGCTTATAGACGACAAAAATATGCCAGGGGAAACTTTAGGTATTCGAAGAATGCAAACCCCTCATAGGGAGCTGCTAAAATTAAGAAAAGCCTTAGTTGATCTAAACGGTATATTAAAACAAAGAACAAATACTTTTATAGACAGTGAAGGTCGTTTATTTATTTATGAAAAGACCTTGATGTGTAAGTTAAAGTATATAAAAATTACAGAAGTGATTTTAAAAGAAGTTGCTTGTGTATTGCGATTAGAAGGCGTTAGAAAGCCTTTTATCGTACCGAGGCCTCCACTCGAAGGAATGAAGTGGGCAGCCGTCCTCCACTACCACGGACTTCCGTGGATGCTCTTTGAATATTCGGAAACGAAGCTCAAAGATACTAGAAGAAAAGTATAATATGGCAAAAAGAAATCGTACAATCGCAGGAGCTGGGTTAGACCTACGAGAGATAGAGCCCCTCACTAAAAACCAGCTTGAAGTTTTTGAATCTAATAAGCATTTAGTACTTCATGGGCTGGCAGGAACAGGAAAAACCTTTATATCATGCTATTTAGCATTTGATGATATGGCAAAGCACTGTTACGAGAGACTAGTAATCATTCGTAGTGCTGTACCAACACGAGATATTGGATTTCTTCCTGGCACTGAAAAAGAAAAGCAATCTGTATATGAGGAGCCCTATAAAGATATATGTAACGATCTATTTGGACGGGGCGATGCGTACCAGATACTAAAGAATAAAAATATCGTTGACTTTATGACAACTTCTTTTATTCGGGGTATTACGCTTCGTAACGCAGTAATTGTCATTGACGAATGTCAAAATATGTCTTTCCATGAGCTAGACTCTATTATAACCCGAATGGGTGAAGATTGTAGAGTTATGTTTTGTGGAGACTTTAGACAGGCAGACCTAAAGGCCGGTCAAAGCGGCATGGTTGATTTTCTTAATATCTTGAAAAGGATGAATGATTTTGACTTTATTGAGTTCGGCGTAGACGATATTGTTCGTAGCTCATTCGTTAAAAACTATATTATAGCAAAAACCGAACTAGGATTCTAATGAAAGCAGTTATTAGTAATAGGATATATTTAGAAGTAACCCCAGAGTATAAAGAGGAGCTTAGTAAGGCTCTTACTTATACTATACCTTCTAGTAACCCAAATGATCCTCCGCAGGTCATTAAAAATATGTCACGAGTACGAGAAAATCTCGTGACTATACCTGTAGGGCGCACTGATCTTATACCTAAAGGATACGAGGTAGTAGACAGACGCATTACTATACCTGTAGAGTTTCCTACGTTTAAGTTTGAGCTACGAGATAGCCAAAGAGAAGTTTACGATGCGTTAGATGACAATGCAATTATCAATGCCTGGGTTAGCTGGGGTAAAACCTTCACGGGGTTGGCAATCGCAGCAAAGCTAGGGCAGAAAACGCTAGTAGTAACACATACAATTGCTTTGAGAAATCAATGGGCTAAAGAAGTAAAGAAAGTATTCGGCATAGAAGCTGGCATAATTGGTAGTGGTTCATTCGATACTGATAGTCCTATAGTTATAGGCAATACTCAAACTCTTTACCGAAACATTGATAAGATAAAGAAAATGTTTGGTACAGTAATTCTGGATGAGATGCACCACGTCTCAAGCCCTACATTTTCTAAAGTACTTGACACCAACTACTGTAGATATAAAATTGGCTTATCTGGTACTATTGAACGAAAAGATGGAAAACACGTTGTTTTTAGAGATTACTTTGGTAATAACGTCTTTAAACCGCCAAAAGAAAATGCTATGACCCCGACTATCGAGATATTTAGATCAGATATTCGATTTATGGACGGGGCTAGTGTTCCTTGGGCAAAACGTGTTAACCATTTAACGAATAACGAGGAGTACAGGCACAGCGTAGCTATGCTAGCAGCTGCATATGCGGCACGAGGTCATAAAGTCCTCGTAGTTAGCGATCGAGTTCACTTCTTAAAGAGCTGCGCCGTGCTGACTGGTGACAAAGCGATTTGTGTTACAGGTGAGGTACCACATGAGCAAAGAGAAGCGTTGATTGATGAGATCTTGTATGGGGACAAGAATGTGCTTTACGGAACTCAAGCAATCTTCAGTGAAGGTATATCAGTAAATACACTTAGTTGTCTCATTCTAGGAACACCTATAAATAATGAGCCATTACTCACACAGCTTATTGGGCGAGTTATCCGAAAGATGGATGGAAAACGTGACCCAGTAGTAATTGATATACATTTAAAAGGAAATACTGCCACTAAACAAGCGTCAGCTCGTATGGGGCACTATATAAAAATGGGGTATAAAATAAAACAGATATGATATTCGAAGACTTAATACATCCGATCACAGACCATGTGTTCCAAGAAACTATTCTAGGAAAGAAACCAATCGTTATTCGTGCCGATGCGTATAAAAGATACTTCTTTAGTAATATCTGTTCTTGGGACGATATTTCAAAGTATGTTAGCAATGATAGAGCCGTAGCGGGGTTGCAGATGATTACTCCAGACGGCAAAAAATTGTGTATGGAAAAGGGAAACCTTTATCGTGGACAGAAAAGCTCATGGTCTAAAAAAGACTACTATGAAAAAGAGTACGTTTACGACATATGGAAAAAAGGTGGAAGTATGATACTTACCAAAGCCTCCATGTTTAGTCCCAATATTTCAGCCATTGGCAAAGCCCTGGAAGATAGATACCAGAACTCTTCTGCAGATGCACACTTCTATTGCTCTCCGAGCGAAAATGCAGTATCTTTTGAGTGCCATGCAGATGCAGACGATAACTATCTTGTTCATGCTATTGGAGAAGTACACTGGAAAGTATACAATGTATTTGCCAGAAGCGAAGTCGGTGAAGACGGCAAAAAGCGGTTTACTAGTAGAATGACAATGCCACCTGAACAGGAGGCTAAGTACGAGACTATAGTTGATACTGTACTAACAACAGGGGACTTATTGTATATACCTGCAGGGATGTTTCATAAAGCATCACCAGCCAGTGCACGAGTTTCCATATCTGTCCCACTAGCAAGGTCGAATAAAGAAATACCTATTGATAGAAAGTATTATGACTTTCAAAAAAATAGTTCTTGACTTTTGCTCACTACTCTGGTATAATAGATGTTCTTATTTAATTGGAATAAGATATATAACGAGGCGAATGGTTCGGTTACTGAGGTACGAAGAATATTCAAAATGCTTGTAGAACGCCAAATACCAAACAATCGTTATGATAAAATATACAAGTACGCAGACAAAGACTTTACAGGTGAGTCATTCTTGGTTCACCCAGATGTTCTTTTGTTCAATGCGTATAAGTATGACTCAAGAGAGATTTGTCAGTACCTTGCTCTCGCTTCGATAAGAAGTCTTGCTGACTACCTTGCCTATGGCACAACAACTGTAGACTTATTGGAAGTTCCCGTAAGTCATGAACTTTACTATGATAATAGACTACTACACGCAGAAGATGGTAAATTACATTTTCTATATGAAGAAGTCAACGACAAAACAACGAGGCATTAAAAATGGCACTATCATTCAACAAATCTAAGGGCTCTGCCCAAAAATCTTCTATCTCTTCTTTCGGCTACCGCGATGGTGACAACTCTGTCCGCCTCGTAGGTGATATACTAGCTCGCTATGTATATTGGATCGAAGGTAAGAATGGCAAGAACATTCCTTTCGAGTGTCTGTCTTTTGATCGAAACGAAGAGCGTTTTAATAACAAAGAAAAAGATTGGGTTCGTGAATTCTACCCCGATCTGAAATGTGGCTGGAGCTACGCAATGCAGTGCATTGACAACGGCGAAGTCAAAGTAATTAACTTGAAGAAGAAACTCTTTGAGCAGATCATGACTGCTGCTGAAGACCTTGGCGACCCTACTGATCCAGTATCAGGTTGGGATGTTAAATTCAAGCGAGTAAAGACTGGCCCACTAGCATATAATGTAGAGTATCAATTACAGGTATTGAAGTGTAAGCATCGTGAACTAGATGCAGACGAGAAAGCTCTTGTAGATGGTTTAAAATCTATGGATGATGTAATGCCACGTCCTACTCCAGATGCTCAGAAAACTTTGCTTGACGAGATTCGTGAAGCTGGCTCAGAAGAAATTGACGAGTCTTTAGAAGCTGAGTTCGATATATCATGATTCTATTTACAGCCGACTGGCATATCAAACTGGGACAGAAGAATGTCCCAGTTAAATGGGCACTGAATAGGTATAACCTATTCTTTGACCAGATCCATGCCCTAGAAGCCGACTGTAATATGCACATAATCGGAGGCGATCTCTTTGATCGTCTTCCGAATATGGAAGAGTTAGAACTATACTTTAAGTTTATTCGTAAAGTAAAGATACCTACTATTATTTATGACGGTAATCACGAGGCTACTAAGAAACATAAAACCTTTTTTACCCAGTTAAAGCAAGTATCTAGGGATATAAATCCTCTAGTGAATATAGTAGATATTGCATACATAGATGAAGATTTAGGTTTTGGAATACTGCCATATGCTGACTTACATAGACCAGACAGCATTGAGCAGTTTAATACTAAAAGACCATTATTTACTCATGTGCGTGGTGAAATACCTCCACACGTCAAGCCAGAGGTGGACTTAGACAGGTTCGAGGACTTTCCTGTAGTATTCTCAGGAGATTTGCACTCACATAGTAATTGTCAACGTAATATAGTATATCCAGGCAGCCCAATGACTACTTCTTTTCACAGAACAGAAGTAAATACAGGGTATATCCTTATCAATGAGCAAGACTGGTCTTGGTTGTGGGAAAGGTTTGAGTTACCTCAGCTTATCCGTAAAACGGTAAGAGATACTAGTGACATGGTTCCTACGCATTTTCACCATACAATCTACGAAGTAGAAGGTGATATTCAGGAGCTTGCTTCTGTAAAGAACAGTGAGTTACTCGATAAGAAAGTAGTAAAACGTAATTCGGAAGCTACTTTGATTATGGATAAAGACCTTACTGTATCTGAAGAGCTTGCAGAATATCTCCAGTATATTTTAGATATTGGGGAAGATAGAATAACAGATATACTAGGAACATATAATGATTACACTTCAAAAATTGAAATGGAGTAATTGCTTTAGTTACGGCGCTAACAATGAGTTAGATTTATCTGATAATACAGTAACTCAAATAATCGGTACTAACGGTATGGGGAAGTCCTCCATACCGTTAATTATTGAAGAAGCATTGTATAATAAAAACTCCAAAGGCATTAAAAAAGCTGATATACCTAATAGATATGTAAATGACGGGTATAACATACATTTGTCCTTTAAGAAGGACGATGATTCTTATGATGTAATAATTGATAGAAAAAGCAGTATTAAATTACAGCTTTTAAAGAATAACGAAGATATTAGTAGTCATACGGCTACAAATACTTATAAGACTTTACAGGAAATACTTGGTATTGACTTTAAGACGTTCTCTCAGTTAGTATATCAAAACACTAATACTAGCTTACAGTTCTTAACCGCTACAGACACAAACAGAAAAAAGTTTCTGATAGATTTGTTGCACCTTGAGAACTATGTAAAGTTATTTGAGTTATTCAAAGACGAAGCTAGAAAAAGTGTAGCTAATTTGACTACAATTGAAGCAAAAATGGCTACAATAGAAAAGTGGTTAAGTGACAACAAATTGAGTGATACCAACATAGCGCCACTTGAAAATATTATAATTGACACGGAAGAAGATGAGAAGGCTTTACGTTCTTTACAAGTAGAGATTTCAAATATTTCCGAAAAAAATAAAAAAATTATAAAAAATAATCAATTCAAAGAAATGTTGGCTGCGATAGACCTTGAAGAAATCAAGAGTATCACAGCAGTAAGTAAACTATCCTATGATAAATTACAGGGAGAGTTTGGTGCAATTAGAGCGACCGTAGCGGGGTCAGAGAAACTTTTAGAAAAGTTAAACAGTCTAGGAGATACTTGCCCTACTTGTGAACAGTCCGTGGATTCAGAGTTTAAAAGCTCTATGATACAGGCAGAGAAATCTAAGATAGATGAAGCAAAGGAGAGAAATGCTAAAATTCAGTCAGAGATTGAAGATATTAAAGAAAACAATAGACAGTATGAACGTAAAGCCAGACTTCAAAGAGATTGGGAGGACTTATACCGAGGGATTGATCAAAGCCTTCCCGGAACCCTTTTGGATAAAGCAAAGCTCGAAGAACGCGCTACACGCATTCAAGGAGAGTTGGAGAGAGTACGAGCGGAACTCTCGCGAATCTCAAAAGAAAACGAGTTAAAAACCCGTAAGAATACTAGAATTCAAGTAATTCAAGAGCAAACCGAAGAGTTTTCCTCTCAATTAAAAGAAGCCCAGCTTCTACTTGCAGAAGAAACCGCTATAAACTCAAATCTTGAGGTGTTAAAGAAAGCATTCAGTACTAATGGCTTATTGGCATACAAGATAGAAAACTTAGTAAAAGAACTAGAAGATCTTACTAATATATACCTTGCAGAGCTGTCCGATGGCAGGTTTACACTAGAGTTTGTTGTTTTAAATGATAAACTTAATGTACAAATTACTGACAATGGTAATATAGTAGATATTCTAGCCCTCTCTTCAGGAGAATTAGCTAGAGTTAATACCGCTACTTTGATTGCTATACGCAAACTAATGAGTAGTATTTCAAAGTCTAAACTTAATATATTATTTTTAGATGAGGTGATAAACGTATTAGATGACGCAGGCAGAGAGAAGCTAGTAGAAGTTCTCCTAAATGAAGACTTAAATACATATGTTGTAAGCCATGGTTGGACTCACCCTCTCTTGGAAAAGATTGAGGTGGTCAAGAACGGAAACGTTAGTGAGCTAGAGTAATGGGAGCAGGGCGTAGGAGAATTTGGTGGATGTATGCGAGTACTGCATACAGCGAGAATAAGAAGCAAGCTACTGAGAAAGAGCCAGAGCAAGAAGAAGAAGAGGATACTGATGGTAGATTCGAGAGCGAAAGGGGCGAGGGGCGAATACTTAGTTCGTGATATGCTTCGAAGCACAACAGGACACCAGTTCGAGAGAGTGCCCAACTCGGGCGCTCTTGAGTACTTAAAAGGTGATTTGTATGTACCCCATGCAAAGAATAGGTTTTGTATTGAAGTAAAAAACTACGCAGAGTCTCCTTTAAATGATAAGATATTCACGGCAAGAAAGACTAATAATTTAAGTAGATGGTGGAAGAAAGTAGTACAACAAGCAGAAGGCGGAAACCAGGAGCCTTTATTGTTTTTCAAATATAATCGGTCAACGGTATTTGTTGTTACTTCTATTAAACCAGAGTCCTCTGAAGCTGAGTATATGTATATTAACTGGCTAGACTGCTATGTAATGGTAGCAGACACCTGGCTAACAGAAGAAACAACGGAGTTTTTAGATGGCGTTTAACTTTACAGAAAAAATGGTAAAAGACCCAGACGCCACAATAGTTATAGATGCACTCAACTTAGCATTTAGGTGGAAGCACCAAGGACGTACTGACTTTAGATATGATTATCAACAGACAGTACAAAGCCTAGCAAAATCCTATAGTTGTTCAAATATAATTATCGCAGCAGATTGGGGAAGTTCTAGCTATAGAAAGAATGTATGTCCCGACTATAAGCAGAATAGGAAAGATAAGTTTGCGGAGCAAACTGAAGAAGAGAAAGTTGCTTTCGAAGAGTTTTTTGAAGAGTATGAAGCTACATTAGAACTCTTACAAGACGAAGCAACTGTGCTAAGGTACAAAGGTGTAGAAGCCGATGATATTGCAGCACACTTGGTAAAAGAGAAAGTCAAGTACGGCTTAGAGCGTATATGGCTAGTATCTAGTGACCGAGACTGGGATCTACTGATACAGGATAATGTAAGTAGGTTCTCATACGTTACAAGGAAAGAAGTTCGAATAGATAACTGGGCAGAGCACTATAGTGTTACTCCAGAACAATACATCTCACTCAAATGCTTAACGGGCGATAAGGGAGATAATGTTGCTGGGATACCAGGTATAGGGCCGAAGCGGGCCGAGCAGCTTATTAAAGAGTTTGGAAGTGCTATGGATATTTATGATGCTACACCTATTAGTAGCAAATATAAGTATATACAGGAGCTAAATGCAAATGCAGAGCAACTCCTTACAAACTATGAGTTGATGGATTTAATTACATATTGCGATGAAGCAATCGGAGCCGAGAATTTGGCTGATTTAGAACGGAGAATGTTAGATAATGTTGAAGTATAATATTGATATTGATTATCGACGTGATCGGTATCTATCAGAGTTTAGTATTAAAACTTTGAAAGACCGATACTTAGTAAACGGTGAGACCTCACCACAGGATGCGTTTGCACGAGCCGCTTGTGCTTTTGCAGACGATAAAGAGCACGCCCAGCGTTTATATGATTATGCTAGTAAACTTTGGTTTATGTTCTCTACTCCTATTTTAAGTAATGGTGGAACCAAAAGAGGGCTACCAATAAGCTGTTTTCTAAATTATGTAGAAGACAGCCGACATGGATTAACAAGCCACTACACAGAGAATGCTTTTTTAAGCTCTGTGGGCGGTGGTATAGGCGGTTGCTGGAATGATATTCGCTCGGTTGGAAGTAAAACCTCAGCGGGGTCAGAAAGCACAGGTGTAATTCCCTTTTTGAAAGTAGTAGATGCAGAAATGCTTGCTTTTTCACAAGGAGTTACAAGACGAGGAAGCTATGCAGCATATCTTGAAATCTCTCACCCAGAGATTGAAGAATACCTTGACATTAGGAAGCCGACAGGTGGAGATATTAACAGAAAGTCTACTAATCTCCATCATGGTGTGGTCGTTAGTAACGACTTTATGCACCTTATAGAGCAGGCAACTCTTGTTGAGGGCTTTGATGATAGTTGGGACTTAGTTGACCCACACTCAAAGCAAGTAACAAAAACAGTATCAGCTAAAACCCTTTGGGTAAAATTGATACAAAATCGCGTTGAGACTGGAGAGCCTTACATTATGTTTGGGGATACTGTTCAAGACGCACTACCCGAGTGCCAAAAGGAACGAGGGTTAAAAGTACACCACTCCAATCTTTGCTCTGAGATTACTCTAGCTACAGATAAGGATCGTACAGCAGTATGTTGTTTATCTAGTGTAAACTTGGAAGAATATGATGAGTGGTCAAACAATGAGTTTTTTATATCTGACTTAGTACGAATGCTAGATAACGTGTTAACGCACTTTATCAAAAATGCTCCAGATGAGTTACATCGTGCAAAGTACAGTGCAGAACGAGAAAGAAGTATTGGTTTGGGGGCTATGGGATTTCATGCGTATCTACAACGACACAATATACCTTTTGAAAGCGCAATTGCAAAGAGCAGGAATATTGCCATTTTTAGTCTTATTAAAAGAAAAGCAGTGGCGGAAAGCAGGAAACTTGCTACAGAGCGCGGGGAAGCGCCTGATGCAGTGGGTACTGGAATGCGTAACTGTCATTTGCTGGCTGTCGCTCCAAATGCTAGTAGTAGCATTATCTGCGGTAACACTAGTCCTAGTATTGAGCCTTATAGAGCTAATGCGTATGCTCAGAAAACTAAATCCGGAACTTCATTGATGAAGAACGAGTATCTGGAACATATTCTGCAAGACCTGGATATGGACACAGATGACGTATGGAAGAGCATTGTAACAAAAGGCGGTAGTGTACAACATCTTGATTTTCTCGATGATTGGACTAAAGAAGTATTTAGAACTGCAGTTGAGATTGATCAACGTTGGGTAATTGATATGGCTGCTGATCGTCAGAAAGAGATTTGCCAGAGTCAGTCACTAAACGTATTTTTTCCTGCGAATGTGTCTAAGGGAGAACTTCACGCGGTACATATGATGGCTTGGAAAAAGAAAGTAAAAACTCTATATTATCTACGGAGTGAGGCATACAAGCGTGCCGAAAACGTGTCTGATGAAGCATTGCGTCAGATTATATTTGAGAGTTTAGACGAGAACGCGTGTCTAGCGTGTGAGGGATAGAGATGAGTAATTTATTAGTAGAAAGGGACTATTATAAGCCGTTCAATTACCCTTGGGCATTTGAGCATTATAAGAGCCAGCAGCATATGCACTGGCTTCCAGACGAAGTGAACTTGGCAGACGATCTGAAGGATTATAGGGAAAAATTAAGTGATGGTAACAAACTATTGCTTACTAATATCTTTCGCTTCTTTACACAGGCTGACGTTGATGTATGTTGTGGTTATGCTAAACATTATCTACCAACATTTAAACAGCCTGAAGTAAGAATGATGCTATCAGCTTTTGCAGCGATGGAAGCAGTACACCAAGAGGCATACTCTTTGCTTTTAGAGACTCTTGGGTTTGGGGATGATGAGTATCAAAAGTTTTTTGAGCACAAAGAAATGCTTGATAAACACGAATACTTATCTAACTTTGGCATGGATACACCCACAAATATTGCTAAAACAATGGCAATCTATAGTGGTTTTACAGAAGGAGTACAGTTGTTTAGTAGTTTTGCTATTCTATTGAACTTTCCTCGACATAACTTGATGAAAGGTATGGGACAGATTGTTACATGGTCTATACGAGATGAAACTCTCCACGTAGAAGGAATGTCTCAGTTATTCCGTACTTTTATTCACGAGAACCCAGAGCTATGGAATGATGATCTAAAATATGAGATTTATTGTGCAGCAGAACGTACAGTAGAGCTAGAAGATGCGTTTATTGACTTATGCTTTACAGGAGCAGAGATTGAAAACCTTACTCCTCAAGAAGTAAAAGAATATATTCGTTATATTGCAGATCGAAGACTATTAGGTTTGGGCATGAAGAAGATTTTTGGTTCTACTGAGAATCCTCTACCTTGGCTGGACTATATGCTAAATGCAGTAGAACACACTAACTTTTTTGAAAACCGAGCCACCGAGTACTCAAGAGCGAGCACTACAGGTAATTGGCAAGACATATTTAAATAGGAAATTATTATGAATAACACTGATACAGTAACAATTGATGAAGTCGAATATCTTGTTGATGATTTATCCGATGAAGTACGCCATGTACTTAGTCAGATTCAATATACACGAGATCAAAGTCACACAGCACAGTTAGAACAGCAGCGAGCAGATATGATGCAACGAGGTTATATTGCAGAGTTGGCAGAAGCTATGAAGCGAATG
>Ga0255752_10001831_pt1 | contig 24260 bp, 20 predicted proteins | sample 011ome_25_FD_179952 | JGI IMG/M metagenome (GOLD analysis project Ga0255752, IMG submission 179952) | Coastal salt marsh microbial communities from the Groves Creek Marsh, Skidaway Island, Georgia - 011512CT metaG (version 2) | ecosystem: Environmental > Aquatic > Marine > Intertidal zone >... | reverse complement strand
CGTAGTTGCTCTCGTCTTTTGAAGCCGCGATGAATGCTTCGATTTCTGGCTGAATCGCGTTGATTGGAGGTTCAGGCAATACGCGATCGCTTACTTCGAAGCGCCATGCATCGGCGCCGATGCTCAAGCCTTCGAGCGCTCCACCCGGTGTCCAGAGGAAACCTAAGCTGTAAGTATCGGCATACTCGTTACCCACGTCAGGAGCAGGGCCACCGAGTGTGTAAGTTGCCTCACGCTCGCCGTTCTCGATCGTTGGCGGTAATAAGCCTGCACGAACCTTTTGGTTCGAAATCGGATCTTGGAACGTAACCGAAGACGACTGCAAACCAGTTTGCACGATGGCTATGTTAGGTGCACGGAACGACTGTGAGAACGAACCACGAACGAGGAGTTCTTCAAACGGACGCCAGCTCATCGCGATCTTGGGTGAAAGCTCGCTGCCGATTTGGCCCCCATAGTCTTCGAAACGAAGCGCGATTTGAGTCTCAACGTTGTTGATGAACGGCAGCGAGAGTTCCATGAATGCCGCTGAAGTTGTTCGTGAATCGTTGTAGTTGAACGCACACATCGCACACTCGTAGTTGTTACTTACGCGGTGGAATTCGTTCGGCACGCCGTTTTCGTCGTAACCCAAGATGCGATTTTGCAGACCTGGGTAGTGCAATTCGTTCGCGATCTCTTTCGTGTTGCGGTCACGATACTGGCCGCCTAACGCGAATTGCGCCGTGCCGCCTTTCATCTCAAAGAGTTCTCCAGAGACTACCGCGTCGATTACCGAAAGCTTGTTGCGCTTATCAACTCGGCGGACGTCCTCGAGGATGTAGTCCATCAACGCTGGATCGTTCGCCACGTTTGGATTGCTGAGCGAGCTCAGGAAGGGGTTGTAGAACTGACAACCGCCCTGACCTTGGTTGTTACTGGTTAGGCCGAGAGAGATGCTTTCACGCGTTGTGAATACGAACGCGGGGAAGAATGTCTGTGAGAATGCAGCGGCATCTGACGCCCAAAGATTCGGCAGGAAGCCAAAAGCGCCCGGTGCGCCTGCGAAGTCGAAATCAGATCGACCATTAGGCGTACAGTTTTCACCGCCGAGACCCAGAGCAGCGAGCTCGGTGCGCTCGCGGTTGAACGTACGATAGTTCTCTTCCATTGACGATTCGCTCCACGAATAGCCAATGTCATAGCTAATGGGGCGATCGAATGCGTCAAATTCGCCGCGAAGACCAACTTGAACCGCCGAGCTAGACGTTTCTGTGATGTTGCCATCGCCACCTTGTCGAATGATGCCGTTACGCACTTGTGACCAAGTTGCGACGTTTGGTCCACCGTTAGCTGCTGATAGCGGATGATTAGGCATATCGGCCGCTGTCGGCGGAGTCAGACCGGCGGCGGCAGCGAACGCGCCTAGTTCAAGGTAGGCACCTACAGGATTGCCGCCGTGGGCACCGGGCTGTGGGAGGAAAATAGTCGGCCCGCGCGATTCATTGTAGCCATCATCACCGCGGTGGATAGTCGACTCTGAGTGTTGGAAAAATGAGTAGAATTCAGCGTTGTCACTGAAGGTGTGCTCGAAAGTACCAGCATAGCTGTTGCGAACCGTTTCTTGAGCCGCGATTGCCCAGTAGGACACGTCGTCGGCACAGGAGCCGCCTGCTTGGCCTTTGTCATAACGTCGGGCGCCTGGCTCGACCAGAGGGCCACCGGTCGCGCTAAACGTGCTGTAGCAGCCGGGGTCTGTCCAGACTGGTGCGGCGGTTCCGCCCTGAGCCACATTTCGCGCCATGATGTCTAAGTTTAGCCATTCCATGGGCGTCGGTGCACCAATCGCCGCGCTCGCAAAGAAGCCGCCGACAGCGCTTACGGTGCCGTTAAAATCCTGCAGGTCAGAGAATGCGTTTGTTTCGCGAACCGTGACCGGGTCACGCTCGAATCGCTCTGCTGACAGAACGAGGTTGGTAGCACCGTCGTCACTTGCCCAGCCCCAAATAGCGCTGACAGTCGCGTCGTATTTCTCGTCGGCTTTTTGTACGCCCTGTATGTCGCCATACAGCTCGAAGCCCTCGAAATCGTTACGCATGATGATGTTTACTACACCCGCTACCGCGTCGGCGCCGTAAAGTGCAGAACCACCGTCGGTCAGGATCTCTACGCGGTCAGTCATCACGAGTGGGATGGAGTTGAGGTCGACGAATTCACCACCGCTTCGGGTGGTAACAGCCGCCGGAACCATACGCTTTCCGTTAATCAGCGTGAGTGTTGAGTTCTCGCCGAGGTTACGGAGGTTTACGTTTGCCGAGCCGCTAACCTGCGTGTTGTCGCCAGAGCCTGGATTCGAAATAGAACCGGAGTTAACTTCAAGGTTCTTAATGACGTCCCAAATAACCGCAGCGCCCTGAGCTTCGATGCTCGAACGGTCTACGACTTGGACAGGCGATGGAGCGTCTAGTGGTGAACCACGAAGGAATGAGCCTGTGACAACGACTTCTTCAATGGCGTTGTCTTGAGCTGAAGCTGATAGAACGGTAACTGATAGGCCAGAAATGACGGCGAGCGTTATCGCCCGGCGTGAGCTGGGGAAGGTTCTGCGCATATGTCTACTCCCTTACTTTTGTAAGTAGTTAGTGTTTGATGTAAATCAGCGGACTGCGTCTTTAGGTAATGCAGAAAGAGTTCGACAGAACCTCTTTCAAAAATAAAAACCCGCACATTTGCGCTGAACCCATCGACTATACAGGGATTAGAATTGCGTATGCAATGAGTTTAAGTGGCTTTGTGGTAAGGAAAAATCAGCGAAGAACGCGCTTAAGCTGCTCGCGATGAAAGCGTGAGGTGTCTTCGATGTCGCGGACATACCGACATACTCTGCGTGGTACGTTGGAACCAACGGGGGTTTCGCGACGACAGACGATACGTTCTTCGGGCTCGACAGAGGCATTGTACTGCGCCACCTCGGCGTCAGTGGGCAGTGTGCGGACGTAGCCAGTGGGATTTGTGGTACACGCACTGACAAGGAGAATGCCAGTGAACAAGGCAAGTTTCAGTTCGTGGAAACGCAGTACAGAGGAGCTCGACAGGCGTTCTGGGGGAGACATACAAGGATGAGTTTTCACGGGTTCCCTCCTGTGCTCTTTGCATTTCAACCTAGTGTAAATTGCTGCCGTGACTCAATAACTCATTAGCGCATCTATTATTCGTTGTGTCACCCCAGGAAACCGGGCTGCCCACTGCTGCGATACGCTAGTTTCGCCTGACTTGGTTTCGCTGGCGAGAATCTCGGGGTCGGTCTCGAAAGAAGCACGAGGAAGGAATTCGGGTCCACGTGGCACCTTGTGAAATGCTGCGAGCCTGTCAGCTTCTGCATAGTTCGCTTTCGCGCCGTTCTCGTTATCAGTCAGCCTCTCCCAGTCCCCTCGGTAAAGCGCCAGCGCCGCCTTGAGTTGTTGTTGTCGCTGATCTTCCTCAGCGGTGCTGTCTTGGTCATCTGCCTGCACGCGCTCCGCCTGAATCGATGCGCGCGAAATTGTCTCTATTCTGTCGAGTAGCGACAGTCCAATTGAATGGCTCATCGCTTTCGCCTCTCTGCGTGATAGCGACCAGCCGCTAATAAACTCGCTGCCGTCGGTTTTGTATTGATAGTTGGTGAGCCCTTGTCGCTCGTTTAAGCGGCTCTCGATGAACTGCAGGAGGAGGCCGTCGTAAAGCCAAGGCAACAGAGCAGGGTGCTGCGGACCCAGCGTGGCTTCGATATAGGTGAGAGTCTGCCAGTTGGTGCGCAGTGCGGCACTGAGATGCCGCGGCGGCATCGGATTGTTGGGATGCGCAGCGGCCTCAAGATAGAGACCGCGCATATTTTTGGCGATGGCAAGCTGCGCATCGAGGGTCGTCGACTCGATGCGCTCCAAAAGCCAGTAATAATAGCCAAGGCTTGTGTCGAGCTGAGGCCAGAGACCAGCGCGCATTTGTGCCCACATGAGCTGCTCAATGGGCGTGAGTTGTTCGGTCGAATACAGGCCTTCGTTTATTTTGAAAAGTTGTATTGCTTGGTCGAGATTGGTTTGCGCAAGGGAGAGGTCACCGTCTTCCAGTGCCGCTTGACCAGCAAGTAAGAGCGCTTGTGCGCGTGCTTCATTAAAATGATTCGGGGCCTCTGCTAATAACGCGGCAGAAGAAAGTGCCGAGCAAGCGAGTAACAACCAGCAAGCACCATGGTATCGGTGGGGAGCTATTGACTTTGCTTGGCGTCTGCTCGGTGTATGCATAGCGCTTTCTATAATTCTCCGATCGCTTCGTCAGAGGCCCGGCAGAGCCCCTGAACTATCCCCAAATCACGGTTTCCTCTTAACGGCCTTGTGTTCGTGAGTGGCGAGCACCGATTAAGTGGGCTGCTAATCAAGCAGGCTTTCATAAATAATCTCGGCAGCGATGCCGCGCATGTCCGCAGCGCCCGGACGGGTTTCGCCCTGTGCTTGAATCATCCCCAGCCAGAACATGTCCTCAACTGGATCAACCCAAAACCAAGTGCCCGCAGCGCCGCCCCAGTAGTAGGTGCCTGGGCTGTTTGGCGAATTCGCTTTTTCAGGGTCAGTGATTACTGCAAAATCCACGCCGAAGCCCTGTCCTGCCTGACCCTCGCTCGTTAGACTACCGCGCAGGTTGAGTCCATCGCGGAGGCTGTTGGTGCGCATGATCCGAATGCTTTCTGGCGTCAGTAAGCGAGTGCCCTCAAGTTCGCCTTCATTTACTAGTAGCTGCAGGAAGCGCGCATAGTCATGGGTCGATGACACGAGACCGCCACCGCCGGATTCGAGTCGAGCAGGGTCTAGATAGCTGGGTCGATCGGTGCGATGGGGTCGCTGAACGAGTCGGTTACGCTCGCTGTCCCAATTGTGGACTTCGGCGAAACGGCCAACGTCTTCGGCTTTAACAAAGAATCTCGTGTCATTCATGCCTAGCGGCGCGAAAATTTCCTCTTCGAGGAATTCACCGAAGCGTTTGCCAGACAGGCGTTGCACAATATAGCCCTGGATATCCACCGAAATCGAATACGACCAGCGCTCGCCCGGCTCGAAGAGAAGCGGTATATCGGCAACCTTTGCGATCAATTCGTCGAGGTCGGTTGAGGCAAGCACTCGTGTATCGCGGAATTTTGCATTAACGGGGTCATTACCACTGAGTCCATAGCCGTAGCCGGCGGAGTGGTTGAGCAACTCGCGCATCGTCGGCTCGCGGCTCGGTGAGACAAGCTCCATGTTGCCGTTGTCATCATAGCTTGTCATGATTTTAAGCCCAGCGAGCTCCGGCACATGCAGGCTTACGGGGTCGTCGAATTTCCACAACCCCTGTTCGTAGAGCATCATTAACGCGACACCGGTGACGGGTTTGGTCATGGAGTAGATCCGAAAGAGCGTGTCCATCGTCATTGGGGCTTGATCGTCGACGCGCGCCAGGCCTGCGCTTTCGAATGTTGCTACCTCGCCGTCGCGTGCGAGTAACCAGACCATGCCGGCGACGTCTTGATCGGCAACGACTTTTGTCATCGCTGCGTCTAATGCCGCGATGCCTTCTTCGCTGAAGCCAGCCGCCTTAGCCCCCGCTTCAGTTGTTGGCCAAGTATCGGCGCCGTGGCTGGCAACGCTGCTAATCACGAGCGCAAGGGCAGCGAGCGTGCAGGTGAGTGGACGGAACGTTAATGCGGTAGATCTTGCTAGGCTTATCATGAGTTTTTCTCTCTTATTTTTTTAGCTTAGAACGAGGGATGATGTGTTGATCTCATTGCAGCCGATACTACGCCTAGGAGCGAAAGTAGGACAAGTGTCTTTCTGCAATCATTCGAGTCGTCGATCAGAGTCTAGTCTGGTTTGGAGGCCGACTTTTGCGTCATGAACGCCTCGAGCTCCTCGCGGCTCATCATGTCCATGTCCCAGTGGCTGGTGTGGCGGTCTTTGATCTCTTCGCGCACGATTTTCTTAGGCTTGGCGCCCACCTCGGGCTGTGTGTTTTCGCCTTTGGCTGGGTTGTTGGGATTCTCCGTCATAATCACTCCGCTGAGCGTTGCCTTGTGAGCAGTCTGGTTGCGTTAGGTTACGCTTGGCTAGGTTTGGTATTGATAATGCTGTACGTATTGTAATGGAAGGCAGTTCGTTTACACTTAGGTTCACTTTAGCGATCGCCCCTAAGAATCGCAGCAAAATAGAATTACGACAACTCAACGGCCGCTTATGCTGTCGTTTCGACGAGTAGAATTAAGACTGAGTAAACACTCGAGGAATATTATGAAGTTCAAGTTATTAGTATCAGCAGTTGCGTTTGCTGCCTTTGGAACAGCCTCAGCCGCTGATTATAAGGCGCCGCGAACAGAGTGGGATCAACCTGATCTGCAGGGCGTCTGGAATTTCGCATCTAACGTTCCGATGACGCGTCCGGCTCTTTTCGGTGATAACGAGTATATGACGCAGGAGCAGGCGGACATGCTCGCCTCGATGGTTGAGAAGCAGTACGAAGCGCTCAATAACGACGGCGTTGGCGGCTACAACACGTTTTGGGTTGAGCAAGCAGGCCGCGGCGACAATCTGCGTACGTCGCTGATCACTTACCCAACTAACGGCCGGATACCGGAGCGCGTCGAGGGTGTTGTCGTTCAGACGGGCGGCCTTGGACCTGATATCGAAGGCGAGCGTCCTGTGCGGCTCGTAGTAGGCGGTATTGGCAAGGATTCTTATGAAGACCGTGGTATTTCAGAGCGCTGCATCGTGGGCTTCAACTCAGGTCCTCCCTTCACGCCGAGCATGTATAACAACAACATTCAGATCGTACAGAATAAAGACACTGTCGTGATCATGACCGAAATGATACATGACGCGCGCATTGTGCCACTCAATAAAGAAGCACACATCGACGACGACATCCGTCTTTGGACCGGTGACTCGCGGGGTTATTGGGAAGGCGATACCTTGGTAGTCGAGACGCGCAATTTTAACGATCTCACTCAGAGCTTCAGTGTGTTCGGTAGCGCAAAAGACAAATTCTTGACCGAGCGGTTTACTCGCGTTGACGAGTTCACGGTTGATTACGAATTTACAGTCGATGATCCCAGCACGTTCAAAGACAAAATCGTGGCTCGCGTGCCAATGTCTAAGGTTGATGGTCAGATGTATGAATACGCCTGCCACGAAGGCAACTATGGCATGACTAATATCCTGCGCGGTGAGCGTATGGAAGAGGCTCGTGCAGCGGCTGGCGAAAGCGGCGAGTAGCGCCTAAGAAGTTCTTCTTCGCCGTCTCATAATACTGTATATTTAAACAGTATTATGAGACGGCGTTATGATTTCCAAAACTCTCCCTTCAGACACCCCAAAGTCTACCGCGCTAGCTGAGTTGCCCGCCTATGCGGAGCTCTACAGCCTGTCTAACTTTAGTTTTCTGCGCGCCGCCTCCTACCCGGAAGAGCTTGTAGAGCAAGCACACGCACTCGGCTATTCGGCGCTAGCGCTATGTGATGAGTGCTCGCTATCGGGCGTCGTGCGGGCACATAGTGCCGCCAAGCAGCGAGGGCTCAAGCTGCTAATAGGCACGGTGCTTGCGCTGAAATCTGCACCGTTCAAAGAGACTGAATCGGGCTGCGCCGACCTTTCCAAGGCAGCTCTCGACCTTCGCCTGGTGCTGATCGCTCGCACGCGTCGAGGCTATGGACAGCTCAGTCACCTAATCAGCTGTGCGCGACGGGCGGCGGCGAAAGGCGACTATTTTCTAGATAGGCAGATGGTCGAAGATAATCTGCCGGAGGAATGCTTTGCGCTGTGGCTTCCTAATTCTGACGAGGCTGCCGAGCGCCATGCTTTTCAGGCCGCGTGGCTGCAAAGAGTGTTTAGCAGCAATTTGCGCTTGGCGGTGCAGCTGCATTTGCGCGGCGACGATCGCGGTGAGCTGCAGCGGTTAACGCGAGTTGGTGAGCGTTTCGGTATCAGGCTGTGTGCGGCGGGAGGTGTGTTAATGCACGAGCCGAATCGGCGTGTGCTCCTGGACACGCTGACCGCCATACGCCTAGGTCGAGCGTTGAATAAGCTGGGCTATGCGGGCGAGCCTAATAACGAGCGCCATCTACGCGACCGCGCCCGGCTCGCCAAACTCTATCCACCGGCGCTGCTTGCTGAGACTGTTAACATCGCCGATGCCTGTGACTTTTCGCTCGACGAACTGCGCTATGAATACCCGCGCGAACTCGTACCGCCACAGTACACCCCCAGCGGGTGGCTGCGTGAATTAACAGAGGCAGGGATACGCGAGCGCTGGCCGCAGGGAGTGAGCCCTAAGGTGCGCAACCTGATCGAACATGAGCTCGGGTTGGTGAAAGAGCTTGGTTATGAACACTACTTTCTTACGGTGCACGACATTGTCGCCTTTGCGAGGCGCAAGCGCATTCTGTGTCAGGGCCGCGGGTCTGCGGCGAATTCGGCGGTGTGTTATTGCCTAGGCATTACCGAAGTCGATCCCGCTCGTGTCGACGTGTTGTTCGAGCGTTTTATCTCCAAGGAGCGTGCTGAGCCTCCTGACATCGATGTTGATTTCGAGAACTCGCGTCGTGAAGAGGTTATCCAATATATCTACGCAAAGTACGGGCGTGGTCGCGCGGCGCTGGCGGCCACAGTGATCACTTATCAGTCTCGTTCGGCGATTCGTGATATCGGTAAGGCACTCGGATTTGAAGACGCTGTATTAGACCATCTTTCCAAGGCGATCTACTGGTGGGGCGAAAACTTAGAGGAGCAGCTTGCCGATGCGCAGATTGATAGGACGGATCCTAAGATAAAATTGCTCGTTGAATTAGCGGCTCAACTTATCGGGTTTCCAAGGCATTTGTCGCAGCATGTGGGTGGGTTTGTTATTAGCCAAGGTCCGCTCACTCATCTCGTGCCTATCGAGAATGCGGCGATGGCAGACCGTACGATTATTCAGTGGGAGAAGAATGACCTCGAGGCACTTGGTCTGTTAAAAATCGACGTGCTTGCGCTCGGTATGCTCAGCGCGGTGCGTAAATGTCTCGACTTGGTGAGTGAATACAGCGATGAGCCGTTGACGATTCAAAAGATTCCAGCCGAGGATCCCGCGGTTTACGACATGATGTGCGCCGCCGACACGATTGGCGTTTTTCAGATCGAGTCGCGCGCGCAGATGAGTATGCTGCCGCGGCTTAAACCACGCTGCTATTACGACCTCGTGATTCAGATTGCGATCGTGCGGCCTGGCCCCATACAGGGCGACATGGTGCACCCGTATCTTAATCGTCGCACCGGTAAAGAGGCGATTAGCTATCCGAACGAGGCGGTTAAAAGCGTGCTTGCGCGAACGCTCGGCGTGCCTATTTTTCAGGAGCAGGTAATGCAGCTGGCAATGGTCGCTGCAGGGTTTAGCGGTGGCGAGGCAGATGGCCTGCGCCGTGCAATGGCCGCATGGAAGCGCAAAGGGGGGTTAGAGCACTATCGTGAAAAACTCGTCAAGGGAATGCTCGGTCGAGGCTATGAACTGACTTTTGCCGAGCAGCTGTTTAATCAAATAAAAGGCTTTGGCGACTACGGTTTTCCTGAATCGCATTCGGCAAGCTTTGCGCTGATTGCCTATGTGTCATCTTGGCTTAAATGCTATCACCCTGCCGCTTTTTGTTGCGCGCTGCTTAACAGTCAGCCGATGGGATTCTATGCACCGGCTCAGCTAATTAAAGACGCGCAGCGCCATGGGGTAGAGGTGCTGCCCGTCGAGGTGAACAAAAGTTTGGTTAGCTGTTCGCTTGAGACCGTCGAAACCGGGGAGGCTCGCAGCTCTCGTCAACGACGGCTGCGGATCGGTTTTAATTTGGTCAAAGGGCTGTCGGATCAGGCCGCGATAGCGATAGTAGAGGCGCGCAGCGGTGGCGTCTATGTGTCCATTCAGGATCTGGTGTTTCGGGCAGGAATCGATCGCCGTGACCTTGAAGCTCTGGCCGCCGCCGATGCGCTGCGCGGTCTGGCAGGAGATCGGCATCGTGCGTTCTGGCATTCGGCGGGGGTGATCACGGCACAGGGTCATTCTTCTCTTCATTCGCGCATGACAGCAGATTTGTTTGATGACGCGGCGAACGTCGACAGCGATTTTGGCCTCGGGGTAATGCTGCCGTTGGCCAGCGAAAGTCAGAATGTTGCAGGTGACTACGCCGCAACAGGGTTTACTTTGCGCAGGCATCCGCTCGCGCTGTTGCGCGACCACCTGGCCCGCTTCGGCGCGAGTTCCTCTGAGGAACTTCGGCTGCTCGGTAATGAGCAGATGACGAAGATCGCGGGTCTGGTAACCTGCCGGCAGCGCCCTATGACGGCATCCGGCGTGACTTTTCTTACCCTAGAGGATGAGGCTGGGCATAGTAATGTTGTCGTATGGCCCGCTCTGGGCGAGCGTCTGCGACCGGTGCTGCGGCAAGCAATGCTGATCGGCGTTGTGGGCAGGGTGCAAGAGAGCGACGGTGTGATCCATGTGATCGCCGACAATCTTGTTGACCTAACGAGCTGGCTTGGCGAGCTGTCGCTCTCCTCAAGAGATTTTACTTAGTGCACGCTGCGGACTCTTTCCCTCGGCTCTCAGCCCGTTTTCAGCCTGCCTTTAGGCAAAATAGCCGTGTAGGTACCAGTGCCGTTCGCCGCCGCGCTCACGGTAGATCCACAGTCTGCTCCCTCCTCCTTCGCGCGCGATATAGTAATCGCGGCAAACCTCATCCCCCGACCACCAGCGAGCCTCTATACGCTCGGGCCCACTCAATAATGTAATAGCCTGACGATGGTAGAGGCTGCCACCGCGCAGCGACAGTAACAGAGGCTCGTCGAGTAGCCAGAGTGGGCGCGGGTTGCTCGGCGCAGGTGCATCGCCACTGCCGCCGAGCGCTAAAGGATAGGTTTCATAGCGGCCTGGGCGCACCGACTCGCTTGCGTATTCGGGGCAGTGTTCTTCGACAGCGCTGAGAGATTTGACCTGGTCGTTACCCAGGCGCGCCTGCAGGCGTTCCATAAATTGAGCAAGACTGTTAGCCGTGTTTTCGGCAGGCGCCTCATCTGCGCCGATGAGTAACGACTCGCTGTGGCTCATGAAAGCATCGAACTGAGTGACCTTTAGGCGCAGGGCCGTAACCGGCGCGGGTATTTGTAGAGAGTCGAGGTGGGTATCGATAAGCAGCATTAGATGCTGCTGTGAACGGCTCGCTTGCCGCAACCCTATGTCGACCTGAGTTGCCTCGCGGCGCTCATGGAGCAGGGATAACTCGATGCTGCTGGCACACAGCTCACGATGGCGGAGAAAATCGCAAAGCTGCGCGATCATTTCGTCGACCACGGGCCGCAGCCGGTTCAGATTCTCAACCTCATAGGGTAGCTCATAGGAATGCACAAACGCCGGCGGGGGCAGATAGTTTTTAATCGGCTCTGGTGCCTTGCCTAGTGCTTTATTGATCAGGGCAAGGAAATCGCTACCGAAGCGTCGCCTGAGACCTGCCGGCGGCAGTCGCCATAGGTCACCAAGGCACCTTATGCCCATATTGACCAGTCGCCTGTGCGGCTCAGGTTTAAGCTGTAATGTCTCGATAGAGAGTTGGCCCAGTGCCGAATTGAGATTTTCTTTGCGATACACCAGTGTGTTATTGCCTCCGCGTGCGAGCAACAGGCTGCCTTCGATAGTCGGGCAGGCGGCATAGGCGAATTCGGGTGACAGCGAGCGTGTGACGAGGAGTGCCCGAACCCTTTCTTTAAAACTGGTATGAAGAGACTCCGCGCCGCCGAAATACTTGAGTCCGCTACGGATCTCAAAGACGACCGCCAGTGGCTGCAGGCTTATCGCCGAACTAAATTCCTGCGCTAGCTGTGCGAGGCTGTCGAGGCACTCGCGCTGCTCTTCTGACGCGACAGCGCCGAGTTGAGGTAAGTAGAGACAATACCAGAGGCTCTGACGGCTCTTGTTCGCTGGGGCTGTTCGCGGTGCCGGATTGAAAGGCCGCGATCGAGTGCGCTCTGTTCTGGGTTGCGCGTGTGATGGAGCGCTCCGTAGCGCCGAATGGTTTTCTTTGAGTGGGCCAGAGCGGCGATTCGGCTGTGGCAACAGAGTGAGCTGCGTGGGAGTAGTAGATTTAATCATGATCAGAACCTCGCTGTGTCGACGCTGTTTTTCTTAGGTTGCTGAATGCACTGCCATCGGGTGCTGTTTGAGGGTGGGGGTCTAGTGTGATACGCACCGAGTTCTGCCGGTAGCTCCCCCGCGCTTTGAGCAGACTGACCTCGGCGTAGGCCCTAGCTGTCTCAGTAGTTTCAGAAGAAAGCCCTTTGATTTTAATCCTCATAGAGGATGGTGAGTGCTCACTATTATTGCTCATGAACAACACCCCGAGAGTTTTGCCGGCCATTGCTGCGAGCTGCAGGCGGCGCAGTGTCGGCTGCGCAAGGTGGTTATGCCAAGCCAGAACTAAGCCGCAATGCTGGGTTTGCAGTGCTTTTTCCATGGTCCAAAGTGCCTCTTTACTCGATAGTCTCTCTGAGGAGACGGGCTCTTGAGCTGGCTTCTTCTCGTAAAAGTCCTCAGATCTAAGCGGAGCCTCTGCGCCGCCTACAATCAAAATTCGCCTAAGATCGATGCCTGCCTGAGCCAAGCCCGGCGCGTAAGGCAAGTGGGGTGGCGCGATCCAGAGCACCCAGTTACCGCGTGCGATAAGGTGGCGCATCAAAGGTAAAAACAGTTGCAGTTCGCCAACACCCCAGCGCTCGCTCACAACCTCGATGAGCCCCTGCATTGGCCAGCCGCTCGCAGGCAGTATAGCGTCGAGTTCGGTAAAGCCAGTTGCTATGGCCTCGTCGGAAAGCCCTCTATGTTCGCGGCCCCGCCAGAGATTGCGGTTGCCTTCGAGCAACTCTTCGATAGTCGGTGACCTCTCGCCATCTGATTCATTAATTCCCTGCAGCCGGCTAAGACTGTCACCCATGCCGAGGCTGCTAGCTTCGATGGGGAAGATGTCTGATGGTGGTGATGAATCCTGCACGCGAGTAACCTTCGGCATGTCGCCCAAATACTGTTTATTTATACAGTAGTATAGTCGGTGTTTTGAGACAAGCAAGAAAGAAGTGAAAGAAGGAGAAAAGCGTGAGAGAAACAGTCAGAAAAGCGGGCAACAAAAAAGGGGGGTAGATTTAGGAGAAGCTAGTCAGATTCCGTGGATGAAACCAGCATTCGCGTGGGGGTCGCGACTGCAGCTAGGGGGACATCCCAGCTTCCGTGAGGTAACGGAGTCGCACAGATCTGGCACTCGTGAGCGATGCCTACTAACAAAGGAGGATTCGCCGGCGCCGAGGAGGCGCGCATAAACTCGAATGCGCGGTCGTAAAAACCTTTGCCCCTGCCTAGCCGATTGCCGTGTTTGTCGCAGGCGACCAAGGGCACGAGGACGAGGTCGAGATCAGTTGCAGCGATGGTATCGCAAGACGGGTCTGGCTCGAGAATGCCCCAGGGGTTGGCAGTAAGCGACGACGCGTCACCTTCATAGCGTAGAAAGCGCATCGAGCAGTCGTCTATTTTGGCGACAGGCAAAAAGCAGCGCTTGCCCGCCGCGAGCGCCGCTTCGAGCAAAAACTCCACGCTAAGCTCGCCGTCCGCTGCAAGGTAGAAGGCGATCGATTCGGCATGGTGAAATGCCGCAGAGCGCCGAAAATGCGCTGCCAGCTGCTGCGCTGACTCGTGCTGCTGCGCCAACGAGAGCGAGCGGCGCTCGGCGCGAAAATGCGCTCTGAGTGGAGCACTGTTCACCGAAACAAACTGTTCACTGTCACACGCCATATTGAAAGCTAGCTCAGAACAAGGTTGTGCGAAGTGTCTCCAGACATCGCGGGGACGATATGAAGTTTAGCAACAGGGTTTGAAAAGTAGTGAAGCCCCCCGAAATACCGCTACCAAAGTTGCCCTGAACCGAAAGGTTCAGGTGGTGGCCCTCGCGATGCATAAGGCTTTCCGACCAGCGGACATGCACAACAACATCTATCGAGAAGCCTCCGGGGTCACAATTATCGGCTCAAGAACACTTTTGGCTGGCGAATATCCTAGGGAACTTAGGCGAAGTATAGCTTGAGCCGAAGAACGGCGAAAGGAACATCGAAGGCTAGAGTTCGAGTTGTCTTGCGCCGATAAGCGCCGCGTCGATTTTCTCTTCGAGGCTTCGAAGTTGCAGAGCGCTTGCCTGACGAGTTTCGTTAATGAGGAGGTTTTTTCGAAGCATGTCGTGAGTGATATTGAGCGCGGCCATGACGGCGATTTTTTCGGCCCCGTGGATATTGCCGCGGCTCTTAATTGTGCGCATGTTCTCATCAAGATAGCGCGCAGATTTCATTAACGCCTCTTGCTCCGACGGTGGGCAATTGATCTGATATTCTTTGTCGAGGATCTTAATCTGTACGGCGGTGGGTTGTTCGCTCATGTCTGCTTTACGCCTCGTTCATTGCTTTTAGTCGCATGACTATCGACTCTAGCTTCGCCTTCGCTTCTTTGTTTTGCGTGAGCAGCTCTCGACGCTCGATATGCCAATTTTCGGAGGTCGCTTTTAGTAGCTGGTTCTCGCGCTTTAACGACGCGCACAGCTCGATAAGGTCATCGACCTTGGCGCTGAGAGAGTGGTAGCGATCTTCGTTCATTGCAGGATTCTACTTACGATTTGTTAAAACAGCTCTTTGCAGACACTGCCGGAAAATAAGGTACAAACAAGAGTGAGACTAAAAGTGAAACCAATGTGAAATCAAAAGTCTCAATCGAGAATTGCCCACAAAGACCTAAAAAACTCGCTTGTTAGGCTCTATAGCTGAGTAACTTTCGAGGTTATGCTCGCGACGCTTACTATAGAGCCGGTGTCTACGAGGGTCAATATCAGTCGCTGCATTGGCGGCGAAAAAACACAGTATCGGCTCGAGACTGTCCGCTTGTTAAAGTGCAGCGTGTCGTGTGCATGACGCTATAATTGCGTAATAGAAAGAGTTAGCCTAGGGATTAAATCTGTCCTGATATGAGGAAGCCATGAATCTTACCAACGAAGAGAAATGCGAATATCAGCAACGTCGCAAAGAGCTAATGGCACAAATGGAGCCAAATAGCATTGCGCTGGTTGCCGCCGCGCCCGCGCGTACTCGCAGTAACGACACCGACTATTATTACCGCCAGAACAGCGACTTCTATTACCTCACCGGCTTCGACGAGCAAGACGCACTGTTAGCGCTAATTCCGGGGCGTAAGCAAGGCGAAGTCGTGCTGTTCTGCCAAGAGAAAGACAAATTAAAAGAGCTATGGACTGGCGTGCTAATGGGTCCGGACGCTGCACGTGTTGAGCTTCGTCTGGACGATGCGTTTCCCATTGCCGACATTGACGATATATTGCCCGGGCTTATCGAAGGTCGCGAGCGCGTGTACTACTCGATGGGTCACGATAGCCGCTTTGACGAACGCGTGATGGAATGGGTTAAAGTGATTCGTGCGAAGGCAAAGCTTGGCGCGCAGCCGCCAGGGGAATTCTTGGTGTTGGATCATCTGCTGCACGAGCTGCGGCTTATCAAGAGCAAACACGAGATCGAACTGATGCAGCGAGCGGCCGAAATTTCCGCTGAGGGACACAGGCAAGCGATGGCTGTGTGTGCGCCGGGCGTGCATGAATACACGCTCGAGGCAGAGCTCAACTATGCGTTCACGCGCGGCGGTAGCCGAGCACCTGCGTACAACTCGATCGTTGCCGCAGGCAATAACGCTTGCATCTTGCACTACGACCGCAACGACGCCGAAGTTAAAGATGGCGACCTGATTCTTATCGATGCTGGCTGCGAGTACAAATATTACGCCTCCGACATCACACGTACCTTTCCTGCCAACGGCACGTTTAATCCGCAGCAGAAGGCTATTTACGAGATCGTGCTCAAGGCGCAGGAGGCAGCAATCGAGGCGGTGCAACCCGGTGCGCCTTGGGATGCGCCGCATAATGCTTCGGTTAAGGTTATTACTCAGGGTCTTATTAAGCTTGGCCTCATCGAAGGTACACTTACCAAGGCGATTAAGACGGAGGCCTATCGCGATTTTTATATGCACAGAGTCGGGCATTGGATCGGCATCGACGTGCATGATGTCGGTGACTATAAGATCGATGAGAAATGGCGCTTACTCGAGCCCGGTATGGTAACAACAATCGAGCCGGGAATTTATATCGCGCCGGACAACAAGCGCGTGCCGAAAAAGTGGAGAGGTATCGGCGTGCGTATCGAAGACGATGTGCTCGTGACCAAAAAAGGCAATCGTGTGCTAACGACTGGTATTCCTAAAACCGTTGCCGAAATCGAAGCGTTTATGGCGAAGGCCAAACAGAAGCGCGCAGCATAAAGACTTCTGTGCTACTACTCTGACGCACAGAAACGACAACAACCTAGCAGGCAATGAGTGACACACATGCAGCGCGGAGACCTAAAGCAAGAATACGATATCGTTATCGTCGGCGGCGGCATGGTTGGTGCGACGCTGGCCTGCGCGCTCGCTACGCGCGCTGGCACCAAAACGTTGTCGGTGCTGATCGTTGATTCTCAACCACCCGCGGGTCAGAGTGCGAAAACGGGTGAGGCTGCACCAACTCATGAGAGCTTCGACAGCCGCTCGACTGCCTTGTCTGCAAGCTCCCGGCTAATTCTCGAGCGCTTTGGCCTGTGGTCGGGGCTGGGTGCCGGCGCGTGCCCCATCAACAAAATCCATGTCTCTGATCAGGGGCGCTTTGGCGCGACAAAACTCGATAGTGCAGATTTCGACGTGCCTGCACTCGGCTATGTGGTAGAGAACGCGGTATTTGGTGCAGCGCTGAATGCGACTCTCGAGCAGCTTACTCACTGCGCAGTGCTTGCTCCTGCTCGCGTGACCTCAGCGAGTCCGTCAACCAACGGAATGACCATCGAACTCACCGGCGACGAAGTCGGATTAAGTTCTGAATCCAGCCGCGTGGAGGCGAAGCTTCTGGTGGTTGCAGAGGGCGGACGCTCACCGCTTTGCGAGCAGCTCGGCATCGTACGCAGCAATGAAGACTACGGACAGCACGCACTGATCGCGAATGTTGGGCTCAGTCAGCCTCACGAAGGCGTTGCTTTTGAGCGCTTTACCAGTACCGGCCCGTTGGCGATGCTGCCGCTTCTCCCAGTTGCCGGCGAGCAGCGCGCCTCATTGGTATGGACGTTGGATGCCGACGAGTCCGAACAGATCGCGGCGCTCGACGATGCGATGCTTCTGGCGCGTCTGCAGGATAAGTTTGGTGGGCGGCTCGGGCGGTTGCAGCGAATCGGTGCCCGCGCGATTTATCCCCTAAGTCTGCGAGTGGCGCGGGAACAAATTCGGCCTGGGCTCGTGCTGTTAGGCAATGTCGCGCATACGCTGCACCCGGTGGCGGGGCAGGGCATGAATTTGTCTCTAAGGGATATCGACGCGCTGGTTGCGACATTAGACGAGGCGTCTTATGAGGAAGGTGCGCTAGGTTCGATGTCGACACTGAGGCGCTATCTCGCGGCACGCGAGGCTGATCAGAGCTTGATGATTTCGGTGACCGATGGCCTTACCAAACTATTTTCGAGCGATGCGCAGGCCAAGGTATGGCTGCGTAAAGCGGGACTGCTCTCAATCGACCTAATACCCGCGCTGAAGAAAACCTTCGGTGCGCGGGCCATGGGCTTTGAGTAGGCGGGCTAACGAATCGCTGCGCGGATCGCTTCGATACGCTTGCGGTTAGCACCAAGGTCGCTGTAGCCGAGGCGTGAAGCTGAGCGCACGTGGGTCATTCCTGACGCAGCATCGCTCATGAACTCCACATCATCTACATAGCCCATAAGGCGGCTCGTAAATTCTGCGTAAAGGTAGTTCTCCTGCTCATCGACGATGTTGGCCTCATCTAAGGTCACGAGCACTTGCTTAACTTGATCGAGAGTCGCCTCGAGTGGCGCGATACCGTGTTGCTCGCTCGTCTCAAAGCTCGAGACACAGTTGGGGGAATCAGGGCAGGCAGTGAGGCGCCCGTCTTGAATGCCGATATTAGTCGGAGGCTGGCCGGCGCAGGCACCCAAGAAAGGAAGTATTGCGAATAAGCTCTTCTTCATTGTCGATTTCTCACAAGATGATTTTTAAATTAACGGTCTGGATTGCTTAAAACCCTACCCAACAATTGTCATGCCTAGCCAGTCCGCAATAAGTGCAGGTTTCTCTTCGCCGTCTATTTCGACTGTGACATTGTGTTTAAGCAGGAAGCTGCCAGGCTTCTTTTCTTCGGCGCTTGTGAGCACAAAACGAGCACGAATTTTTGCGCCAGATTTTACTGGGTTCAGAAAGCGCACTTTGTCGAGGCCGTAATTAATGCCCATTACTGTGTTTTCGAGTTTGAGCCCGCCGCCCATGCCACTGAGCATGCTCAGCAACGACAGCGTGAGAAAACCATGGGCAATTGTCGTGCCGAATGGCGTCTGCGCCGCGCGCTCCGCGTCAAGATGAATGTATTGGTGATCGCCAGTCGCATCGGCGAACTGATTAATGCGTTCTTGATCGACGATTATCCAATCAGTGAGGCCGACTTCTTTACCGATAAAGTCTGGGAGTTGGCTGGCGTTGATGACGTTGCTCATGGGGTGTCCTCTGTCTATAGATTTATCTGAGATCTAGTTGCGCTCACTCAGCATGCGCTGCTGTTATGGGCTCTGAGTCTAGCAGCAGACTACCCCACGACCAAGCTTGCTAGGGTTTCGCCTGCTCAGGTCGTATACTTAGAAGTATGCCCAATTCCAATACTCTTTACTCTGCGCTACCCGACTCTTCCGAGATAAGCGCCGCTCCAGCCGACTGCGATGTGCTAATCGTGGGTGCTGGGCTTGTCGGGGCTACGCTTGCGCTGCGCCTGCGCGACTCCGGGCTTCGCGTTGGTCTCTTAGATAAAGGCGCGCTGCAGGCGCCGGGCGTTAGCGACGAACTAGCGAGGCATAACCAATCCTTCGATCCCCGCGTAGTGGCGCTTACCGCTAAGTCGCAGGCGCTTCTCGAACGCATCGGTGTATGGAGTCAGCTTACGCAGGCGCGGCATTGTCCCTACACACGGATGCGCGTGTGGGAGCAGGATGGCACTGGCGAGGTTGAGTTTAATGCTGGGGAGATACACGAACCCTCGTTAGGCACGATTATAGAAAATTCGGTCATTGTTACTGCGCTTCATACTCGCCTCGCCGAGTGTCTGCATGAACAAGAGAGTACAAGGGCAAAGTGGCTCGCTCTGTTTATGGGGCGCAGCGTGCTCCAACTCGAACAGGTTGAACACGCCGGGCGCCCGCTGACGCGGCTACACTGCGACGACGGCAGAACGGTATCGGCCCCGTTAATTATTGCTGCGGATGGCGGTAATTCACGCCTTCGAGACCTCGTAGGATTTGAGACGCGCGAATGGGATTACGGGCAGAAGGCTATAGTTACTACGATCCGCACGCGCAAAATGCACGATCGCACCGCCCTACAGCGCTTCCTAGCAACAGGGCCACTTGCGTTCTTGCCTCTCGCTGAGTCGGCAGATAAACCGCAGGGGCACTATTGTTCGATCGTATGGTCCGCCGATGATGCGCGAGCGGATGAACTTATGGCGTGTTCGGATCAGGCGTTTAACGCGCAGCTGAGCCGCGCGATGGAGGACGCGTTTGGCGGGGTCGAGTGGAGTGACACCCGCTATGTATTCCCCTTACGGCAGCGTCACGCTAAACAGTATGTCCAGGGCAATATTGTGCTGGTTGGCGATGCAGCGCACACCATTCATCCCCTCGCCGGTCAGGGCGTTAATCTCGGTATGCTCGATGTTGTCGCGCTCGCAGAGGCGCTTGAGGGAGGTGTTGCAGCGAGACGCCGGCCAGAGGACCCGCTTGTCTTGAGTCGCTACCAGCGCCGCCGCATTGGCCCCAACCTCGCCATGATGGGGCTAATGGAGGGCTTTAAACGCGGCTTCGGTGAGCAGCCGATCGCCGTGCGATGGCTGCGAAACGTCGGATTGCACTCGGTCAATCGCGTCTCGGCGCTTCGCAAAGCCCTAGCGCGCAGGGCTCTGGGCACCTAAATAGCTGAACAATTTACCGCTATCCGCACTGATTTTATTCACTTTTATAGATATTTCCCTCATTAGGAGGTGATCGAGGCTCACTCGTTCCCGTGTTTTTTCCTGATCACTGACTTCTCATGCAATAAAAACTCTAAGGTTTAGAATTTGTTATAAGGTTTTTTTAAAGCCAGTCGATACTTTTGTGTGTAGAGCACTGGCGTAATCATGCTCCACTAAGTTTCAGCCACAGAAGGGCTTTAGCAGGAGCCACAGCAACGATGTCAAAGCAGACCAACTTTCCGTTCAACCTCGACCTCAGCATAATAGATACCGCGAGTCTTACGAATATTCTGAGCGACATAGAACAGCATCTTCCCTTAATGGAGAGCGCCGGCGATCTTGATCAGCTGCTCGAGGTAAAAGCGTTCTTCGAAACCGAACTTAAAGTAACCCGCCGGCTGCACTAATCATTTCGACGAGACACTCCTCTCGCTAAACCACACCCGCATGCGTTATTCTCTGAGCGCAATTCCGCTTTCATTTAGCATCACCAAAAGAACAGGGAGTTACTTATGAAGAAAGTACTGACGATGATTAGTTTGTTAAGCCTCATGAGTGGTGCCGTCTCGGCGCTAGACATGGCGGCGCTCGAACGCGCGATGGCTAATCCAGACAGGCCCGCTGCAGACAAAGAGCGCGATGCAAGTAGAAAGGCGCCTGCGGTTCTGGACTTCATGGGGGTCGAGCCAGGCATGACTGTATTAGATATTAATGCCTCAGCTGGCTGGTATACCGAAGTTCTGTCTTACGCGGTGGGCTCAAACGGCAAAGTCTATATGCAGAATAGGCCAGGAGGCCGCAGCGCCGAGGCTGCTGCTGCACGTGCGGCTCGTCTCGCTAATGTCGAGCCTTGGGATGGCGAGGTGTCCGCAATTCCTTCAGGCACAGTAGACTTCGCGCTTACAGCGTTAAACTTCCATGACTTTCATAATTCAAATCCTGCCGCTGCACAGGAGCTTTTAACAGCGACGATGGCAACATTAAAGCAAGGCGGTGTTCTCGGCATTATCGATCATGAGGGAACTCCAGGTGCGGACAATCAGTCACTGCACCGCATTGCCTTCGATGAAGCAGTGAAAGCTGTGCTCGCGTCTGGCTTCGCGCTCGTTGGCGCGAGTGATGTGTTAAATAACGACGCAGACGATCATTCTGTGGGTCCGTTCGATCCATCGCTTGAGCGCAACACCGACCGAATCGTACTTAAATTTATGAAGCTTTAATCGCCTAGTAAATTTGCGTGACGACTATAAAGGGCTTCGCTAATCACGGGGCCTTTTTTTTCTGTCTGGCACCGCTGTTTGACCTAAATGGTGCCAGCATTAGATCGAATTAAATATGACTAAAAAGACAAACAGCAATGGCGCCGTTTCGCGATTCTTAGGTGTATTCCGCTACAGTGCAGTCGCAATGCGTATAGTTTGGGATACTAGTGCGCCGTTGATGATTGCCATGGCGCTTACGACGCTGATTGTCGGACTGTTGCCTGCTGCGATCGCCTCGGTCGGCGGTTTATTTGTCGATGCTGTAGCTGGCGCACTAGGAAACTCCGGCGTGACGACCGACTCTGCAAAAAGTGAAGCGCTTACCTTTGTCTATATCGAAGTAGGCTTAGTGCTGCTTATGACAGCGGCACAGCAAGCCAATACGGTTTGCCAGGCGGTGCTTCGGGTACTGCTGGGTAACAAAATTAATGTCATGATTCTTGAAAAAGCATTAACGCTTGAACTTGCTCATTTTGAAGACGCTGAATACTACGATAAATTAGTTCGTGCGAGACGCGAAGCGAGTTCTAGACCATTAAGTTTAGTCACTAAAACGTTTGATCTAATTCGCAACGTGATATCGCTTATTGCAATCGGTGCTTTCCTTTTTCAGTTTTCTCCTTATGCCGTGCTGCTATTAAGCATCGCCGGTGTGCCCGCCTTTATCGCTGAGGCAAAATTCTCAGGCGAAGCATTTAGGGTGAACAAAAGACGTTCGGCAGAGCGACGTATGCAGATTTACCTCGAAATGGTGCTTACACGCGAAGATGGGGTAAAAGAAGTTAAGTTATTGCAGCTAGGAAAAATCTTTCTTCAGCGCTATATCGATATATTTCTAGCAATCTATAAAGAAGACCGCAGCTTGGTATTACGCCGCGGGATATGGGGTTATGGATTAGGCATCATCGCGAGCGGCGCCTTCTATTTTGCCTATGGCTGGGTAGGATTCGCGGCGATTGCAGGCGCTATTACCATTGGCCAGATGACTATGTATATCGCTCAGTTTCGACTTGGGCAGAGTGCCGTAACCAGCAGCCTGACTTCGGTTAATGGCATGTATGAAGACAATCTCTACCTCTCTAACCTAACCGAATACCTCGAGCATGAAGTGCCAGAACAGAGTGGCAGTTTGCATGGAGGGCCGATGCCCGAGGACGGAATCAGATTTGACAATGTCAGCTTTTTTTATCCCGGTAGCGACGTGCCTGCGCTCGATAATGTGAGTCTGCATATAACTCCTGGAGAGAGCCTCGCCATTGTCGGTGAAAACGGTAGCGGTAAGACAACGTTAATTAAATTATTAACCCGATTGTACACGCCTACACACGGAAAGATTTCGCTCGAAGGTCTTCCTCTCGAAGAATGGGATATTGATACACTGCGTCGAAAAATTGGTGTGATCTTTCAAGACTTCGCACGTTATCAATTGATTGTCGGTGAAAACATCGGCATTGGTGACGCTGATAATTTGGACTCCGAGAACGAGATTGAAATCGCGGCAAAAAAAGGAATGGCCGACGAGTTTGTGCGCGACTTGCCCAGCGGTTACAAGACACAGCTAGGTACTTGGTTCAAAGACGGTAAAGAGCTTTCGGGCGGGCAATGGCAGAAGGTCGCTTTGTCGAGAGCGTTCATGCGTAGCAAAGCCGACATACTCATTCTCGACGAGCCTACTGCTGCTATTGATGCAAAGGCCGAGGCAGATATTTTCGCACATTTCGCCGAACTCACCGCCAATCGAATTTCGATCATAATCTCACATCGATTCTCTACAGTGCGTCGTGCTGATCATATTATTGTCCTTGAAAAGGCTCGGATAATGGAACAGGGAAGTCATGAAGAATTACTAGAGCTTGGAGGCCAGTATGCAACGTTGTTTAAGCTACAGGCCGAAGGTTACCAGTAGCATAGCGGAAAAGAATGAGGAGAAATTCAATGACCGAAGATGGCAGCAAGCAAAAAACTACCGAGACCGCGGTTAAATTGGTGCTGCGGTCAAGAACGAGACTGTTAGTCTGCTTTCTGACGCTGCCTCTTTACATCATTGCAGTGTGGGTTCTTCTTAGTAATAGCCGAGAAGTGGGCGCGCTAATGTGGATTTATATTGCTCTTTATTCGGTCTTCGCTATTGATATGGTGCGGCGCCGTTGCCCAAGTTGTGGCGAGCAATTTTTTGTAAAGAGCATTCTCTTGAATCTTTTCACTACGCGTTGTGTCCATTGTGGTGAAGGCGGCTAGTAGTCTATGCTGTTAAGTAGCTATCAATCTTAGCAGCAACCTTGCGCCCTTCGTCGATCGCGCGCACAACGAGAGATTGACCACGGCGGCAGTCGCCTGCGGCGAAAACTTTGGGGTTCGATGTGGTGAACTGCTCATATTCGGCCTTGTAGTTCGAGCGAGAGTCTAGCTCTAAGTCTAATGCCGTGCTTACATAGTGCTCCGGACCAAGGAATCCCATCGAGAGCAGAATTAGATCTGCTTCCCAGAACTCGATAGTCCCGGGTATCTCTTTAAAGTCTTTATCTACTTTCACCGTGTTGATGCCAAGTAGATTACCGTCTTCATCGCGAACGAATTCTTTACCGGAGATCGAATAGACCCGCGGATCTTCGCCGAATTTTTTTGCCGCTTCCTCGTGCCCGTAGTCGACTCTGTAGATTTTCGGCCACAGTGGCCAAGGATTATCGTCGGCGCGCTCGATTGGTGGCTTGGGCATGATCTCGAAATTGACGAGCGATTCGCAGCCGTGGCGAAGAGACGTGCCGATGCAGTCGGTGCCGGTATCGCCACCGCCAATGACAATTACCTTTTTACCTTTTGCAGAAATATAATTT
>Ga0255752_10001828_pt1 | contig 24306 bp, 20 predicted proteins | sample 011ome_25_FD_179952 | JGI IMG/M metagenome (GOLD analysis project Ga0255752, IMG submission 179952) | Coastal salt marsh microbial communities from the Groves Creek Marsh, Skidaway Island, Georgia - 011512CT metaG (version 2) | ecosystem: Environmental > Aquatic > Marine > Intertidal zone >... | reverse complement strand
GCCAGAAAGACACTAGCGAGTGGGCCAGAGACCCTACACCCCTTCCATTCTATGGGTGCCATTCCGCGGGTGATATGAGCGATACAATAAATTTTGGTTATGTTTTTAATTTTAATAGGTCATATATGGAATATTTATACGGAAAAATCCAATCTGCGGGTGGCAATCGGCGTATACAGACCCATATAAGTAATTACTTTTAAGACTTTATAATGGCTTCTATCATGAATCATTCGACTAAAGAGTTACTCACGGTGGCGATTGGCGCCCTGGCAATCACGCTACCCCTGCTTATCGCCATCGTTTAGCCCATAGAGAGCCCTCGAAAGCGCCGATCGGGGACATTACCCGCTAAAGTCCCCGATGGTCGGCACTAATTAATGGGCTTACTGGGCTTATAAACAGTAATGGACTGAAAGAATTCACGCAGTGGGCTGGCACACGTCACCACTCATGAAAACGACGTTGCCCGATTTAAATCTGGAGCCGGAGTCGGGATTGCCCTAATCTCCCTCTTCAAACAGAGCTGGGGGTTAGGCAGTGCAATCGGATATCACTCTCCTCGATGGCGGGATGGGCCAAGAGTTAATCATGCGTAGCAGTGCCGAGCGGCCGCACCCGCTCTGGTCGATGCAGGTAATGATCGACGAGCCTCATCTTGTCGCCGAGGTGCATCGGGATTTCTGTCTGGCGGGAGCCAAAGTTCTGTGCCTCAACACCTACAGCTGCACCCGCCATCGACTGACCAAGTACGCTGACTCAGCTCGCCTTGAAGAATTCTTGAAGCTGGCCTACGAACTCGCCTGTCAAGGAATTGCGGCGGCACAGGTAGACCGCCGTGATATCGATGTGGTTGCATCCCTGCCCCCGTTGACCGCTTCCTATGTCGTCAAAAGCCCCCTCACCCAAGAGCAAATGATGGCCGAGTATCGAGAGCTTATCGAACTACAAGAAAACCACGTCGATGGATTCATCGCCGAAACCCTTGCCTCCCTCGATGAAGTTGATGCCGTGCTTGACGCCGCCGATCAAACTGGGGCGAAGCTCTTACTGGGCGTAACCGTACTCGATAGCGATGGCTCGAGACTTCGGTCCGGAGAATCCCTCAAAACTGTAGTCGACAGAGTCGATCAAAGTAATATCGAAGCCATGCTGGTAAATTGCTCTATCCCGGAAGCCATAGAGCAGGCTTTACCTATCTTGGCGGCGGGCAGCCACCCTTTTGGGGCCTATTGCAACGGCTTTACGTCGATTGAAGCGCTAAAACCCGGGATGACCGTCGACGTATTGGAAGCGCGGAAAGACCTTGGCCCGATAGAGCATGCAGGGTGGGTGTCACGCTGGCTCGATGCCGGAGCGTCGGTTGTCGGAGGATGCTGTGAGGTGGGGCCCGAGCACATCGCGACACTTCATGCCTTGATTGAGGAAAGAGGGCAACGGGCCATGGGGATTGGCCAACACCAAATCCAACCGACAACGACGACCCACTGAATGCAGCCCAGCGCCGGTGCCGAGAGATTACCTGTCCACGTCAAATTTTTCCATGGCATTGGGTCCATCGCCTATGGCATAAAAGACAACGGCTTTGCCTACTTCCTGCTTATGTTCTACAGCACCGTGGTCGGTCTGGATGCGGAGTTGGTAGGCACAGCGCTACTCATCGCCATGATACTGGATGCCATCAGCGACCCCATTATTGGCTATTTATCCGACCGAACCCGCTCCCGATGGGGGCGACGACATCCTTTCATGTACGCATCAGCGCTTCCGGTTGCCGCTTGCTATGCGTTGCTATGGAACCCGCCGCAATGGAGCAATGAGGGTCTCTTTTTGTACCTCTTGGTTATGGCCGTACTCATCAGAACGCTCATTACGCTGTTTGAAACACCCAGCTCCTCCCTGCTGCCGGAGCTCACCTCGGACTACGACGAGAGAACATCTCTGCAGTCCTATCGCCACTTTTTCGGATGGACCGGCGGGTCGCTGCTGGCAGTTATCGCCTTTGGTTTTTTGTTGGTGCCCAGCGACGCTCAACCCGTTGGCACACTGAATCGGGATGGTTACAGCACCTATGGATGGCTTTCCGCGTGGATCATGTTTTTCGCGATCATGATCTCTGCCCTGGGTACACAGCGTCACATACGCTACTTTGGCGACGAGCTTCCGCAACGGAAAGCGTCACTGATGGCAGCCTTCACGGACATTAAAGAGACGTTATTTAATCCAAACTTCTTTGCGTTGTTTCTGTCAACGATCGCCGGATCGGTCGCCTCTGGGCTAACGGCCGCCCTGACCTTCCTCATGCTGACCTATTTTTGGGGCTTCAGCTCGGTACAGATCTTTTATTGGACTGGCCTGGTGGTGATTGCAGCACTCTTGGGTTTTGTCATCGCGCCCCGGGCGGCAAAACGCCTGGGCAAAAAGAAAGCCGTTATGGTCCTCGGGATCCTGGCGTTTTCGATCCAGCCTCTGCCGGTGTTGCTGCGACTGCTTAACTTGCTCCCTGAAAACGGATCGCCCTTGCTCTTTCCACTAGTCGCAACCATAAACACGATTGATCTGGGCTTGATCATTGCCATGCAGATTGTCTCAGCCTCAATGATTGCCGATCTAGTCGAACAGTCGGAGCTTTCCACGGGCCGGCGAAGCGAGGGGGTGTTTTTCTCGACACTGACCTTTATAAGAAAAACCAACCAGGGCATTGGCGTCTTTATCGCGGGGGTCGTCCTGGCGGCGGTGCAGTTTCCTGAAGGTGCGAGCCCTGCGGAGGTTAACGCCGCCACCACCTGGAATCTTGGCGCGGTTCTAGTGCCACTCCAATGGTCGCTTTGGGCATTAATGCTTTGGGCGCTAGCGTATTATCGGTTGAATAAAAGTGAGCACGAGGCCAATCTGGCCAAGCTCGGGCGACAGTAATACCGGAGCGCGTTTTTTTAGCGGAGCCCCGCATTAATCGAATCCAGAAATCGTGACCCAGGACAAAGCTCGTTTTCATCCATCGAATTCAGCGCTCGTCGTGCCGTACCCAGCTGATCGTGAAGCTCCTCGCTGTCGCGCTGGATATACAGCAATCCCGTGAGAATCTTGCCTTCCCGGGTGTAATGGCTCGTGGCCTCTAGCGCCGCATGACGATCTTCAATATCGTAGTCGTTATCCTGTTTGTATAGCCGGACGACCGAGCCGTCGTGCATACAAACCTCAAAGGTCGTACCGGAGTCATACGTCGCTGTAATCTCTTCCTTCATCGGCACGAAATCCACCGGCATCGCATCATTGACCTTGCGCACATGCTCATAACTCTTGGTGGATTCGCCATGATTGTTGAACGTGACGCAGGGCGAGATGACATCAAGCAAAGCAAAGCCGCGGTGACTAATGGCAGCCTTGATCAACGGCACAAGCTGCTGCTTGTCGCCTGAAAAACTTCGACCGACAAAGGTAGCGCCTATTTCGATCGCCAACCTCGCAAGGTCAATGGGGGAATACAAGTTGATATCACCCTTCTTGTTTTTTGCGCCCGTATCCATAGTGGCAGAATCCTGCCCCTTCGTAAGACCGTAACAGCCGTTGTTCTCCACAATATAGGTCATGTTTAGATTTCGTCTGACGACATGCGCGAACTGTCCAAGGCCAATGGATGCGGTATCACCGTCACCCGAAATGCCAATATACGTGAGCTCCCGATTGGCCAGATTTGCACCCGTTGCGACCGACGGCATGCGGCCATGAACACTGTTAAAACTGTGTGATCCCGATAAAAAATACGCGGGGGTTTTTGAGGAGCAGCCGATGCCAGAAAGCTTTGCGACTTTGTGCGGTTCGATATTGAGCTCAAAACAGGCATCAATAATAGCCGCACTGATGGAGTCATGGCCACAACCCGCACATAACGTGGATAACCCACCTTCGTACTCAGCACGGCTTCGGCCTAATTCATTAACTGGCGCATCGGGATGCCTGAATGCTGGCTTAACATAGGTCACGCCGTAGCCTCCTCTTTCGGTGCTCGTCGCACCAAGGGTGTGACGTTGCCGTGGGTAATATAGTTTCTAATCATCCCTGCAATTTTCCTCGCAGTGACAGGCAGGCCGTCGTATTCGAGAATGGGAATGAGCTTTTCGTTAGCGGGGACGCTCGTCTCGTTGAGCAACAACCGGCGCATTTGCCCATCCCTATTTTGTTCAATAACAAAAATGCGGTCATGTTCTCTCAAAAACTGCTCGACATCGGCGTTAAAGGGAAACGCCCGAATACGCATCGTATCCAGCTCGATCCCCTCTTTTTCAAGAATCTCAATCGCCTCATACGCTGGCGAAGCCGTGGTCCCAAAAAAAACGGCGCCATAGCGTGTTTCTAGGTCGGATTGCTTTATTTTCGGCTCAGGGACAACCGCCTTTGCCGATTCAAATTTTCTGAGCAATCGATCCATATTGCGCACATATTCAGCGCCATCCTCTGTATAGGCGGCGTACTCATCCCGTGACGATCCCCGAGTGAAGTAAGCGCCTTTGTCCGGATGCACGCCGGGATAAGTCCGGTAAGGTATGCCGTCACCATCGACATCCTTATAACGACCAAAGCGCTCTTCCATCGCATCCAGATCATCTGCGCTAAGCACCTTTCCCCGGTCGTAGCGATAATTATCATCAAACTCGAGAGGCGGCGACATCCACTCGTTCATACCGAGATCGAGATCGCTCATGATGAGGATGGGTGTCTGCAAGCGCTCGGCCAGATCAAACGCCTCCACCGTCATACTAAAACACTCGGCAGGTGTGGCTGGAAATAACAGCACGTGCTTAGTATCGCCGTGAGAGGCATAGGCAGCCATGAGTACATCCGACTGCTGGGTCCTTGTTGGCATACCGGTCGACGGGCCCGCTCGCTGCACATCAATAAGAACCGTCGGAATTTCAGCAAAGTAAGCAAGGCCCAAGAATTCGCTCATCAGCGACATGCCTGGGCCGCTGGTAGCGGTGAAGGCTCTAGCGCCATTCCAGTTCGCACCAATGACCATACCCAGCGCCGACAGCTCGTCTTCCGCCTGAATAATGGCGTAGTTTTTCTTCCCAGTGCCCGGATCAATACGCAAACGGCGGCAGTACTTATCAAATGCATCAACCACCGATGTAGAGGGCGTAATGGGATACCAAGCCGCCACGGTGGCGCCGGCATACACCGCGCCCAATGCGGCCGCCGTGTTGCCGTCCATTAAAATATTGTCAAAATCTTCGATATGTTTGGCCACTTTGTGACCGCGCTCAAGGTGAATCCCGATGGGGCAGTCGAAATTCTTGCTGGCGTACTGATGCCCCAACTCCAGAGCATAAATATTGGGGGTAATCAGCTTCTCCTTGCCCTTGAACTGATCGGCGACCAGATCTTTGAGAACGGCAAAATCAATATTGAGGAGCGCTGATAGAGCGCCAACATAAATCACGTTTTTAAACAGCAGGCGCTGACGGGCATCGGTATATTCCCGCAAACAAATTTCAGTCAGGGGTATTCCAATGTAATGGATATCCTGTCGAACCAAGCGCAGATCGAGCGGTTTAGTCGAGTCGTAGATAAAATACCCACCAGGATCTACTTCAGCGACGTCACGCTTCATGCTTTGGGGGTTGACGCACACCATGATATCGATGCCACCGCGCCGCCCCAGATAGCCGTCCTGACTCACCCGCACTTCATACCACGTTGGCATCCCCTGAATGTTCGAGGGAAATATGTTGCGCGGACTGACTGGGATACCCATGCGGAAGATCGCCTTGGCAAACATGCCATTGGCACTGGCTGAGCCGGTGCCATTTACATTGGCAAACTTTATGACGAAGTCGTTAATGGACTGCTTTGCTTGCATGATGTCCCAGCCTTGGTAACGCTGTATAAAAATCGTTGCATATCCCATGCGCCCGTCGGACAACGTTCAGCACATAATCCGCAGTGCAGGCAAACATTTTCGTCTTTCACCATGACCCGTTTGGTCTGGTCCAGCGCATCTGATACATAGAGATCCTGTTCGGCATTGGTGGCAGGCCGTCTCAAGCTGGCACGCAACGCCGGCTCGTCAGCGTTAGTGATGAAGTTGATACAGTCAGTGGGGCAAATATCCACGCATCCGTCGCACTCGATACACTTCGAGGTGGAGAACACTGTTTGTACATCGCAATTCAAACAGCGCTCGGCTTCAAAATAAGCAACGTCTTTGCTGAAGCCCAGCTCTACCTCAAGTTTACGATCCCGCAGCGCTTTGTCTTTGCTGACATGTGGCACTGCAAAGCGATCATCTGGCGATACCTCACTGTCATAACTCCACTCATGCATGCCCATTTTTTGACTGACCAAATTGACGCCAGGTGCGGGCCTATTGGTTACGCTTTCTCCCCGTAAAAACAGGTCAATCGACACCGCAGCCTGGTGACCATGAGCAACCGCGGTAATGATGTTCTCCGGGCCGAATGCCGCATCGCCACCAAAGAAGACGTGGGGCAATGTGCTCTGGAAGGTTGTTTTATCAACCACTGGCATGTCCCATTTACCAAAATCGATACCCAAGTCACGCTCAATCCAAGGAAATGCATTGTCCTGACCAATGGCAATGATGACCTCGTCCGCCTCAAAAAATACTTCTTCGCCGGTGGGGACAAGACTGCGATTACCCGCTTCGTCGTAGACAACATCAACAACCGTAAACGTCATGCCTTTGAGCTGGCCGTTTTCATGAACAAATTCTTTGGGGACATGGTTATTGATGATCGGAATATCTTCGGCAACGGCATCCTCAATTTCCCACGGCGACGCTTTCATGCGCGCGAATTCCGATCGGACCACGACCCGAACATCCTCGCCACCTAGTCGCCGCGCGGTTCGGCAGCAATCCATGGCAGTATTGCCGCCACCCAAAACCAGCACACGCTTACCAATCTTCGATACATGATCGAAGGCTACAGACGCTAGCCAATCAATTCCAACATGAATGGAGGTGGCGCATTCCTCGCGCCCGGGAATATCTAAGTTGCTTCCCCTAGGCGCTCCTGTGCCGATAAAAATGCCGTGATAGCCCTTATCAACGACACTCTTAAGACTATCTACATAAGTCTCGAAGTGCTGGTGGATCCCCATACCGAGAATAAAATTAACCTCCTCGTTCAGCACCTCTGGGGGCAAACGGAAAGCGGGGATTTGGCTGCGCATAAAGCCGCCCGCAAGCGCTTGGTCATCGTAGAGGTCGATTTGATACCCGAGTGGCGCAAGGTCCCGCGCCACGGTCAAAGAGGCCGGGCCACCACCAATCAGCGCTATTCGCTTGCCATTCTTGGCCTTGGGCGGCACTGGTAAAAGGCCACTGACGTCGGATTTATTATCGGCGGCCACCCGTTTCAACCGACAGATCGCCACAGGCTCTTCGTCGACTCTGCCGCGGCGGCAGGCGGGTTCACAGGGACGATCACAGGTCCTACCCAGAATTCCGGGAAAGACGTTTGACTCCCAGTTCACCATATAGGCTTCGGTGTATTTTTCGGCGGCGATTAGGCGAATGTATTCTGGTACCGGCGTATGTGCCGGGCAGGCATACTGGCAGTCCACCACCTTGTGGAAGTACTCAGGGTGCGACGTGTCGGTTGGTTTCACAGTAGTTCTTCTTGTTGTATCCCCCAGAGCTAAACCTACACCCCCTTGGCCAGAAATAAAAGTGATTCCTAAGGCCAAACACCTTTCCAGGAATCATTTATAGCCCGTTTGGATATTCAGCCTAACGTGTTCATTTCGCCTCGGGAAGGTTAGTGATCCAGAGCACCTGATAAGGACCGAGCAGGGTTTCGGAGGACACATCGGAAAGTCGCTGACCAGTCACTAGATCATGCCAGTCGTCCGTCAAAATGAGATTGAGCTCCGACAGCAGTAGGGACTGTGGCTGGCAGGAAATGTTGTACACGCAAAAAATACTTTGGCGTCGATCAGGGCTTTGCCGCCAGAACCCAAACAGCTCTGGCTTCAGACGCAGGGTAAACTGTGTCGCATTGGGGTGAAACGCGGGCTGGCGCTGGCGAAGCCCAATCAACGCCGACAGCTGATCGAGCACCATTGACTGTTCCGATTGACAATCTCCGAGCCTGCTCGCCAAATGGTTAAGGTCCCACTGGTGGCGGTTAATCGATCTATTTCGTCCGGTGTGCTTAACGCGCTCATGGTCATTTCGAGTACCCAATAAGGAATGAATATAGAACGCCGGAATACCCTCAAGTCCGAGCATGACAGCGTGCGCGCATAAAAAACGCTCGAGACCGTGTTCATCGGCACCGGCATAAGTGCCACCAAGCGCATCCCTCAGGGCGATATTTATTTCGTAGGGCTTTCTGTCCCCCATCAGCGTTTCCCGATAGGACACAAGACCGCCAAAAGACTCCATGGTGTGAATAAGCCGGTCTATTTCAGCCTCCGTCAACAAACCCTCAGCGGGTCGCAATCCGATACCATCATGAGAAGCAATAAAATTGAAATAGGTCGTGCCATCCTGTGCCGGCGGCATACTCATCATCCACTGGCTCAAATATCGGCTGTTGCCCGACAGTAAGCAGTCGAGCAACAGGGGCGGCAGCGAAAAGTTATAAACCGCATGCGCCTCATTGGCATTGCCAAAGTAAGACAGATTTTCTCGATTGGGCAAATTTGTTTCTGTTATCAGCACGGCCTGGGGTTCTGCACACTCCACCAAAGTGCGGAGCAGCCGAACTATGGCATGGGTTTGCGGCTGATTGACGCAGGTCGTTCCCGAGGCTTTCCAAATAAAAGCGACGGCGTCGAGTCGAAACAGGCGAACACCCGCATCCAGCTGCTGTCTGATGATGCGGAGGAACTCCTCAAGAACAGCCGGATTACGAAAATCGAAGTCGACCTGATCAGCGCTGAAGGTACACCAAACCAATCGCTGACCATTGACGGTATCAATCGGCATAAGCAGCGGGCTGGTTCTCGGTCTCACAACCGAACTGGTATCAAAATCAGATTCCGGCACATAAAAATAATGGGCTCCGGGATCGCATCCTTGGCGAAAATTCTCAAACCAAGCAGAACGACTCGAGCAGTGGTTGAGAACGACATCTGCCATCACCCGATAGCTTTCACTCAAGGCGGTGATGTCACCCCAATCACCCAAGGATTCGTTTACGCTGGAGTAATCCATCACAGCAAAACCGTCATCCGACGTCCACGGGTGGAAAGGCAGGACATGAACCCACGTGATTATCGAGGTGAAGTACCGCGCAATCACTTCCCCTAGAACTTGAAGTGGGGCAGTACCCTCGGTGACCACTGAATCACCATAGGTAATGAGTGCGATGTCTTGAGAAGACCAAAGATTACGATGCGCAGGAGGGGGCACATGATTCGCTGGCAAGCGCATGGTCTCCAAAAACTGACCAAGCCAGCGCTGTTGCTCATGCTCGGTCAGAATATCCGCGTAAATTGTCGCCAGCTGTCCCGACAGCCGATCCGATAAACTCTCGACCATCATGCGCTAATACGGGCACCCGGCTCACAGGAGGAAAACGCCTGATGGTCTTCCTCAACCGCTTGTCGAAGATCGTCCAGAATATCGGGTATAGCGCTGACCACCCGGTTCCAAGTGGGGATAAACGGCGCGTCCATGGGTCGATCTAAAAACTGCTTACCCGCCTCCATGATATTTTCCGCAAACAATTCGACGGCTACTTCTTCCTGATGGATGTCATAACCGAGGCCATTCATCATGGCATTATCGCGATGAGCCTCAACCAGATCGAGCGCCATCCTATAGTAGGTCGCCTTTATGGTCCGGAAAGTTTCCTGATTAAACACGGTACCTTGAATCGCGAGCTTACGGAAAATGGACTTCGCGATATCCATCGACATTCTTGATAAGCCTGCCGTGGCGTCGTCCAAAGACAAGGTTTGGTGCTTGTGATCATAGTTATGTGCAATATCGACCTGACAAATTTGCCGGTTGTTATTGCTGCGATACACCTCGGAAACCACCCCGATTTCTAAGCCCCAGTCCGAGGGTATTCGCAAGTCGTTTAACAACTCTCGACGGAATGCAAACTCGCCCGCGAGAATATAACGATAACTATCGAGGTAAGCGAGATAGGGTGAATCTCCAACGACTCGTTTCATTGCTCGAATCATAGGCGTTACCAGCAGTCGACACACCCGGCCGTTTATTTTGTTGTCAGCGACTCGCGGGTAGTAGCCCTTGCAAAACTCGTAGTTGAATAGTGGGTTTGCCACCGGATAAACCAAACGGGCAAGTAAACTGCGCTCATAGGTCAAAATATCGCAGTCGTGCAGAGCTATGGCGTCGGCTTTACCCGTGGCAAGCGCATACCCCATGCAGTACCAGACATTGCGGCCTTTACCCAATTCTTTAGGTGCCAACCCGGCGTCCCGCAGCCGCTGATCAATCGCGCGTAATCGGGGTCCATCATTCCACAGAACCCGATGATGCTGAGGCAACTGGCCGAAGAATGCGAGCGCGTGTTGGTATTCGGCCTCGGTCGCTCGATCGAGACCAATCACCACCTGGCTCAGATAGGGTACTTTCTGTAGCTCCCGAATAATGGTGGGGAGCGCATCGGTGGCCAATTCAGAGTAAAGGGATGGCAGGATCAGCCCGATCGGCCGTTTCTGGGAAAAGCCAACAAGTGCCTCTTCATAGCTCTCAGTGGAACGGTCACCAAGATTGTGCAGCGTGGTAATGGTGCCATTCTGAAAAAAGTCGCTCATGCCAGGGCCTCCTCACCAAGCAGGGTGCGCAAAATCGCCTGAACTCCTTCGGTCCACCCCTCTGGCCCGCAGCGATGGCTAAAGTAAATATTGTGCTTGCGCTCGAGCGAGGGGAACGCGTGGACCGGTGAGCGGATAAGCAGGGCGTGATCTGTGGCCTCGAGTAAAGCGCGATCATTGTCAGCGTCACCGATCCCTATGCTAACCAAGTCTCCGCCCAAATAATGGCCAATGGCGAGCTGCAGCCAAGCCATAGCATCCGCTTTCGTGTTGGGGCCCATAAGATGCACAAAGCGACCACCCCGAACACACTGAAGCCCGCTTTGCGTGACTACAGCTGTAAACTGAGAGTACTCGGCGTCACTGCCGCGCCAGACTAGGGTCTCGGTAAAGTCTCTCCGCTGCGCGCGCGCCGCCGCACGCGCATCCAACTGCGTCAGTGACATCACGTCCTCAACCGAAAGATCCACCAGCGGTTGATAGCAACGCTGCCAATCACCTGAAAGCGAATCCAACACCGCGCGCAATGCCGCTCGTGGGTAACCCAAGGAGTGGGACCAATAAGCGCCGATCCGGCCGCTATTGGTCGGCATGGGAATAGGCCAGTTTGTGGGTACACAAATCAGGGCCCCGTTCTCGGCGATAAAGGGTCCCGACAACTGCAAGGTCTTGCACAGCGGCACCAGTTCGGCGGCGGTTTTGCTAGTGCAGGGAATTACCGGGGTACCCAATTGCTCGAGTTGCCGCAGTAGCGGCAGGGCCTCGGTTGCCTCATAGGTGTAGTGATCAAGTAGCGATCCATCAAGATCGGTGTAAATAACTGGACGTTTCATTGGCTCCCCCGCCATATCCCGTCAATAGAGCGATCGGCGTTCAACAACCAGACCCGATCGGCCAAGGCGGGCAACACCTTTAATCCATGCTCGGTCAAACGCTGAAAGTACTGAACAAACTGTGCAATCTGCTGGCGATCCATGATGGCGTGACCGCTGGACTGGCCCGCTGACGCTCGCCGGGCAGCAAGATGCTCCTCCTGCTCGAACCGCCATCGCGCAACGGCATCGAAATCAGGTGCCTGCAAGACAAGCAGCAAATCGAGACGATCAAAGACCGATTGGTAGTCCTGCAACCGGTGATTAACCTGGGTTCGCCATGATCCATCCGGATCAAGGCGCTGCTCGAGGTCGTTACAGGGCGCTGACAGTTCGCCCTCGGACTGCGGGGGTATACCGATACACCAGCCCTCCAGGAACACTATATCAACCGGCGCACCAAAATGGTGCCAGCGGTCTTCCCCGGTGCGATCATCCTCTGCCTTATCGAACTTCGGCGTGATGACAGTGCCTGATCCCGCCAACAGCTCATCAATAGCGCGCTGTAACCAGTCTAGGTCGTGGGTTCCCGGGACGCCGCGGGTTGTAAAAAGGGCATGAACGTCACGGCCGAGAGCCGCTCTCGACTCCCGCCCCAGATAGAAATCATCAAGGGAAAGCTGAGCGACCCGAAGCCCCTTTTCCTGGCTGAGCAGAGTCGTCAGCAAATCCGCCAAGGTAGACTTACCCGAGCCCTGACAACCCGAGATGCCCACCAACAGGGGGCGGTCGAGCTGCTGAAACCGTGCCGCTATGAGGGCCGTCGCATCGACATACCACACCATAGCAGTATCGACGAAGCCCTCGGGAATACCTCGGGCTAAAGCAAAATCCGCAATTAACCTCGTTGTATCTGGGCTCACGGACCGATTCCCTGTTGCTGACGTCGAGTTTGCACCTGCGGCAACACCCCTTATGCTGTTGGCTGACTGCGACTATCCTGCAGCGATTTCATTATTAGGAGCAATATTCATGCCTACTTTTTGGTTTTCTCTCGTTTTTGCCGTGGCGTTGCCATGCTAAGACGCGCCTTTGAGTCCCTTTTTAGGCCCGAACAAGCGGCCAATGTCGGTCTATCCCATGAGCTCGCCGCCGCCGCGCTATTAATTGAGGTGGCCAGGGCTGATTTCGAAATCACGTCCGATGAGCAATCCCGATTGCTTCAGGTATTGTCTACAACCTTCAGTCTAGCCCCTGAGGAGCTAGCGGCGCTCAGTGAAGATGCCACCCACCAGGTTGAGCAAGCGGTATCGCTCCACGACTTTACACGGGTGATTAATCAGGCCTGCACGCCGGAGGAAAAAAGCGGCTTGGTTGGTCTGATGTGGCAGATCGCCATCGCCGACGGCGAGATCAGCAAATACGAAGATCATTTGATTCGGCGGGTTGCGGATCTTATCTACGTCCCTCATCACGAGTTTATTCGCCTGAAACATCAAGCGATGGAGCAGCAGCCATCGCCGCAGAGATGAAGCAAGCGCCCATCCCCTTCAGGGAATTTCATACCGTCCGCAAGCCGTGACAGCTCGCGCGTTGTGGCGTAGTGTTAAAGCAAATCTAGATAAGGCCAAAGAGTCAGGGAGAGTGTCGTGAGCAAGCTTTACACCACCGCAGGCAGAGGATGCCTTTACAACGACGTTACAGAGACCATCGGGGATACACCCTGTGTTCGTCTCCATCGCATTGCCCCCGATCATGTCAGCCTCTATGTCAAAGTTGAATCTTTCAATCCGTTGAGCTCGATCAAGGACCGCCTCGCGCTTAACATTATCGAGGCGGCAGAGCGCGAGGGCAGGCTGTCGCCGGGGCAAACCGTGGTTGAAGCGACCTCTGGCAACACCGGTATTGGCCTTGCCATGGTTTGTGCTGCCAAGGGCTACCCGTTAGTCATTACGATGGCCGACAGCTTTTCCATTGAACGTCGACGCCTCATGCGATTTTTAGGCGCCAAAGTGGTCCTGACCCCTCGCGCCGAAAAAGGCATAGGGATGTATCGCAAGGCACAGGCGCTTGCGGAGAAAAACGGCTGGTTTTTTGCGCGACAGTTTGAATCCTCGGCAAATGCGGACATTCACGAAAGCACCACAGGGCAGGAAATCGTTGCCGATTTTACTGATATCGGCCTCGACTATTGGGTTACGGGCTACGGCACCGGCGGCACCGTGTCGGGGGTGGCGCGGGTTCTTCGTCGGGAGCTGCCTGAGTGCAAAATTATTTTGTCCGAGCCCCACAATGCAAGACTGGTCGGGTCAGGCGAAGCTCAGGCACGCAACGCCGACGACTCACCCGCGAGCAGTCACCCCGCATGGGAACCCCATGTTATTCAGGGTTGGACGCCAGACTTCATTCCCAAGGTATTGCAGGAAAGCATCGACAACAATGGCTTTGATCAGGTTTTACCCGTCGATGGCAACCTCGGCATGCAGTGGGCGGCACGCTTGGCAGCGGAAGAGGGAATACTCACTGGCGTTTCCGGTGGCTCTACACTCGCCACGGCTATCGAAGTGGCAGAGAGCGCGCCCGCGGGATCGGTTATCCTCGCCATGCTTCCCGATACCGGCGAGCGCTACCTGTCCACGCCGCTTTTCGAGACTATCCCAGCTGAGATGAGCGACGAGGAGCAAGCTCTAGCGGATAGCGTGTGAACCTCTTGAAGGTGGAGTAACCCAGATCCACCGCACTGTGTAAATCTCCGCCCCCTTCCTCAGGTCTCGGGGGCGTCAGCTAATGCGTTAAGGGCGTCGCCTGTCAGGCGATATCCTATCCACTCCGACTGCGGCTTGGCCCCCATCGACTCATAAAAATCGATCGCCGGCTGATTCCAATCCAACACGCTCCACTCGAAACGACCACAGCCCTCGGCCACGGCAATTCGTGCAAGGTGCTGCAGTAACGCTTTACCCGCGCCCTTTCCCCGGTGTTCAGGCGTGACGTAAAGATCCTCGAGATAAAGGCCATGCCGACCAAGCCAGGTAGAAAAATTATAGAAATACAGAGCGAACCCTATCGGTGTTTGGCCCTCTCGACACATGACTGCAAAGGCCCGCGGGGATTCACCGAACAATACGCGATGAAAGTCCTGCTCGGTGGCAAGGACCGCATCGGGCTCGCGCTCATAGATCGCAAGCTCTGTCACGAAAGCGTGTATTTGCGGAACGTCTTCGGGCCGCGCCGATGCAATATCAATAGCCATTTGCTCTCCACTTCATGCCACGCGAGGCTTTGCTTGGGAATTTCCCGTTACACGCCATTGTAGGTACGCCATTTTTCAAAGATTCTCTGCCAAGCCTAGAAGATTGCGCGTCACGTCACAACGGACGAAGGTCCGCTGTGTTTTGATAGTGAGCATGAGTCTACGCACTACTCCAGAGCCTAGCTCTATGCCTATGAACCCGCCAAGAGGAATAATGAAATGACTAAATCCATCTCTTTACTCGCAAGCCTGCTGCTGTGCGTCAGCGCTTCATTCGCATCGGCGGCTGATGCAGACACTCCCGTTGTCTCGGTAGTAAACGTACAAGCCGACAATCCGAATGCGTACGTTGACTTGGTGAGCAAGAATCCGCAAGTGTTTTCAAGCTTAGGAGCACAGGCCGGTGGCACCTGCATGACACTGAGTGGTCACCGCTACCCCGGCCAAGCCTTTGCCTGGAGCATCTTTGAAAACGCCAGCGCGGCGTTTAAAGGAGCACAGCAATTTGCAACTCGGACACGGAGTGAGGAGCTCAACGCGGTCAGCCGTGTGGTTTCTACCGAGTTCTACGCTATCTTGAAACCGTTCACTCTGCCCTCAGGCTTTGAACGCCGCTACCAAATAGTCGTCAACGATGTAGCAGGCTACATCGCAGCGGCAACAGCTCTTGAAAAAGTTATGCAAGAGAACGGTCACAAGGTCGAAGTCGGCATTTTCGCGCCTCTGGGGAACGGACATCAAAAAGCAAACATGCTCGATGTGAGAATTTTTGCGGTGACTCCCGAGGTCGCCGGAATGATGGTGAACGACTTTCTTCAGCAGGCGCCCTGGGCGATGGAGCCCTATGCCAAAATGCTGGCAACCATTGAATCCCTGGAGCTCGATACCTTTGAGAGCTGCGCGCAGCACTACACGGCAGATTAAGGGATAGACCCCCGTCACATTGACCCTCTTTTTGCTGAACTGACAACCCTGCCTGCGGCTTTTGCGGGCAGTTTGTCAGACGGCGCTCTCCCTTCGTTCTGCTAGACCCCCACTTTCGCTGTCTGCAGGCCTTTACTGGTCTAGCGCGGGAACCGGTTTCTCTCTTATATTGAAGGCCCTTGCGCTTGCCGGAGTAGCTCAGCATGCCCACCCATCGATCTAAGGCGGTTTTTTTTCATTCTCACTTTTTTGTTGTACTGCTTTATGTGGGCTGGCTGGTGTCGCCGGCAGCAAGCGCCGCTGACCGTGCGCGCGACCTTGGGATCCCTTTTGCTGGCCTACCGGGCCCACAAAATGCCATCACCGACGTCACGGGCATTGAGGTAGGCCATACGACACTCATTGCTGGAGGCGGGGCGCTCGAGCGCGGTGTTGGACCCATTCGCACCGGGGTCACCGTGGTTCACCCGCGGGGCAAAGACAGTACTCAAGGCGTTTTTAGCGGCTGGTTTACCCTAAACGCATCGGGGGAAATGACGGGCACGACCTGGCTTACCGAGCGCGGTTTGATTGAGGGTCCAATAGCCATCACCAACACCCACAGTGTCGGCATAGTGAGGGACAGCCTTGTCGCGTGGATGGTCGACAAGGGGTGGACCGCCGATTGGCACGCGCCCGTGGTTGCGGAAACCTATGACGGCGCGCTCAACGATATTAATGGTCAGCATGTGAAGTCCGAGCATGTCCGGACTGCCCTTTTAGATGCCGCTGGTGGCAGGGTTCTGGAGGGCGCGGTCGGTGGCGGCACCGGCATGGTTTGCAACGGCTTCAAAGGCGGCATTGGCACCGCCTCCAGAGTTCTCGACATTGAAGGTCAGTCCTTTACCGTTGGCGTGTTGGTACAGTGCAATTACAACTGGGATGGCGCAGACCTGCGACTGGGCTCAAGGGCAGTCGCCGACCAGCTTCCCGTTGGTGAGCACTGCCACGTCGATACCCAGCTCACTCGCACTCTCCCCTGGTATCCCTATTGCGAGGCCAACAATGTAACGCTGAACGACCGCACACGAGATGGGTCTATTATCGTCGTCATGGCAACGGACGCCCCACTGCTTCCCCATCAACTTACCCGGCTAGCAAAGCGTCCTTCGTTGGCGCTCGGGCGATTGGGGGCGATCAGCACGCCTGGGTCAGGCGATATTTTCGTGGCCTTTTCCACAGCCAATCCAGCAGCCATGGATGAGAATGTGTTCAGCACGGCAACCGTATTTCCCAACTATGCACTGGGCGACATTTTTAGGGCCGGCATCGATGCCACGGAAGAAGCCATCGTCAACGCCATGGTCGCGGCGGACACCATGATTGGGATCGACGGCCTCCGCGTTAAAGCATTACCCCATGAGGAAGTCCGGGAGCTGTTTGCACCGAAGGAGGCTGAGCAATAGTCCCCCCACGCAAAAACCCTGGGAGATTTCAAGTCAGACGATAGCGATAAAGCGCCTGATAATGCTCTTGCATGCTGTTCGCTAGCTCAATCGCGCTTTCATCCTCAAGCTCGCAACTAACCGTAGGCTTACTAAAGCCCGTTGAGGTCTCAACGGCATGATACCAATGGCTGGCCCATACTCCGTCACTGTCTCTCAATCCCGCGGGCCATGCGGTCATTGCGGGGACTTCAACTGGCACATCCAGCGCCTCACACAGCTTACTCATCATAGAGGCGGGGTTTGCTAGCACCTCACCGGCATCAACCACCGGCGGCCGCTTTCCTGTGATCGCGGTAATTTCTTCAAACAAAGCTCGCTGTCGTGTTATGCCGATGTCCTCTTCACTCACGGCGTTCCGCTTTTTCAAATATGACGCGATTACGGACCCAGGAGAGCGAATAAGAAACGCATGGCGACAGGAGGCTGCCCACCCAAGATCGCACCCAAACGGCATGTGGTGTGTCATGTGCTTTTCATATTGCAGGGGGGTCTCTGCCGCGCGCTCGAGCTGGGCGATGACCTCTCTACGTTGGGTGGGCTGACTCGCCAGCACCTGCTCGCGGCAGGGGTGATCCGCACCACTTTCAGCCAGGTAGCAGGCATAGAAAGGCTCATCGATCACCGTGCAATCTGGGCGATTTTCCCAAGCGCGCATCATCGCCGTCGATATATTGCGCGGACCTGACCACATGGCGATACGTATCGTCATCGAGCGCTAATACTCCACTTATTCACATTCCCGGACAATAAGATGGCGATACAGCTCCTGAAGCCTGTCTACCATTGGCCCGCGCTCTCCAGAGCCAATGATGCGGCCATCGATATCAACCACCGGCGTCAGGCCCGCAAATGTCCCAGTGACAAATGCTTCATCGGCGCTATAGCTTTGCATCACGGAGAAGTTTTTTTCAAAGACAGGGATGTCATTGGCTTTACAAAGATTGATCACGTTGCGTCTTGTGATGCCATCGAGACAATAGTCGCCGCTTGATGTCCATACCTCCCCTTCACGCACAATAAAAAAATGAGTCGAATTGCAGGTTGCCACATGACCATGGGGATCGAGCATTAGCGCCTCATCGTAGCCGGCTTTGGCGGCCTGAATACAGCCAAAGATACAGTTCAATTTGGAGTGGCTGTTGATACGAGGGTCCTGAACATCGGCGTAGCCCCGACGTACGTACACGGTATACAAACGAACGCCTCGGTCATTAAGTTCCGGATCAGCAGACTTGTACTCTGGAATGATGACAACGGTGGGCGGGCTTATTGTGACAGCCGGGTCTTGATAAGGAGTGGACTTCACGCCGCGACTCACCATCAAGCGGATATGCACATGATCCTCCATCTGATTAGCCTGCAAGGTGTCATACAGCCGTTGGGCCATCTCGTCCTGAGTCAGGCCGATATCGAGATCCAGCGCTTTCGCACCCTCCCATAGTCGCTTCAGGTGCCGGCCAAGAAAGGGGATTCTGCCACGATGTACCCGCAACCCTTCCCAGATTCCGTCACCGAGAATAAAGCCGCTGTCGAAGACCGACACAACCGCCTGAGCGCGGTGCACCAGCTCCCCATTGATATTAATCAGAATATCGTCGTTTCGTGAATCTTGTGTGTACGTGTGTGTGCTGTTGCCCATGATTACCTCGCTAAACCACCGTTCATGCTCCAAATCAGCATGATTCCAAGCCGTTGACGTCTCCGCAAGAACGGCATATCAGATCAGACGTGTACGTTATACCCCGCCGCCGGTTAGCCGCCAGTCGCTCTTTAAGATGTTACTCAGAGAAGCGACCAAAGTGCCACGCTTGAAAACAGTCGAGATCCAGTCGGGTCAGTTATACACTCCCGCTTGCTTTTAAACCAAAAAAAGAAGGTAGCCATGACCACGCATTATCAGGAAGACCAGCGACTCGATCCTCGATGCGTTGCCGTACTGGAAAATCTCAGCAAGACCAGGTCTAAAAATTTCGACGTGACGTCCCGCGAGGCGTTGATCGAGATTACCTCCCGCCCAGAGGCCGTCGCCCGCGAAGAACAGACCTACGCTCTCATGGATCTGATGGACAACGAGCGTATCGCGAGCCGAGAAGGGCTACGGATTGAAACCCACGACATTCGCTCGTCGCCCGATGGCAATACCATCAAACTGCAGAGTTTCCGCCCGGATACAGATGAAACGTTACCCTGTGTCTATTACATGCACGGCGGCGGGATGATGACAGCATCCTGCTTTCGGGGTTGCTATCAAACCTGGGCACGGTTATTGGCCCATCACAACCTTTGCGTTGTCATGGTGGACTTTAGGAATGCCCTGCGCCCTTCCTCGGCACCCGAGGTCGCGCCCTTCCCCGCCGGACTCAACGATTGCGTGTCGGGTTTCCAGTGGCTGAAAGCCCATGCAGCGGCGCTCAATATTGACCCTGAATACATTGTTCTCTCGGGCGAAAGCGGCGGCGGTAACCTGAGCATCGCTACCACGATGAAGCTGATACAGGACGGACATCGGGATGCCGTTGCAGGGCTTTACGCCCTGTGTCCCTATATCTCGGGCGAATGGCCCAGAGATGAGCTCCCGTCCACGCACGAAAATGCGGGGTATTTCATTTCGGTAAACAACAATCACGGTGCGATGGCCTACGGCATCGAGCAGTTGGAGGCCAAAAACCCCCTCGCCTGGCCCTACTTCGCCTCGGCCGCCGACGTCGAACATTTTCCGCCAACAATGATCAGCGTTAATGAGTGCGACCCCTTGCGAGACGAGGGCATTGCCTTCTATCGAACGCTGATGGCTGCGGGAGTGAAAGCACACTGTCGCCAAGTTATGGGCACCTTTCATGCGATTGAACTTTTTATCACCGTGTTTACGGATCACACCCGCATGACGGCTGCCGATATTGCGCGCTGGGTGGAGGAGTGCCGATCCGCCTAGCCAATTTGGACAGCACGCTCAGGTATAAGGTCGTAACGAGATTGTTTTAGCCAAATAGAGCGGATGTTTCGGCTGACCCAGCGAGGTTGTTCCCAGACACATAGGGTCTGTTAGGTATCGCAGCACCCGCGCTGCTCTGTTGTTAAAGGTGCCGTGATTGCCCCAAGCGACTACCGCGAGGTCAGTCTCCGCAAGAGACCGTCTGATCCAGAAATTGTTGCGGGGACCTACTGGATCGATCGACGCTTTCAGATCCTCCGGACGGGTCGCACGAAAGGCAAACAAGTTGCAGACTATAACCCCCCCAAAACCCTCGCCCTGAGCAAAAGAAATAACCCGCCGAATGGTGGGATCGTTAGTATCAGCATCTGCTGTTGACGGATTTAAGCCTATAAAGGTACAACGCGACAGGGTGGGGTCCCAACAACGGCTGAGTTGGTACCGATACTGTCCGCAGCGTGAGAAATGAGCCGACCCTTTCATGGGCCAGAGCATAGCACCGGAGGCGCGCGATGAAGTCGATACTCCCTTTAATGATCTTGATTCTACTGGCGCCTCTTATTGTGACCAGTAAAGGTCTCGCGGATACCTCTGACCCGGATACCAAGCCTGCTGCGGCCAGCCATGTCATCTTGGTTACCATCGACGGGCTGCGCTGGCAGGAAGTATTTAGCGGTGTCGATCCGCTGCTTCTGGCCCATAACAGCTATTCTCAGCAGCGGTCCCGACTGGAAGACGCCTATTGGCGCGAGGACCCGTCGGCACGGCGCCACGCCCTAATGCCCTTCCTATGGGAAACAATAGCCCGGGAAGGCGTTATCTATGGCAATCGAGCCCTGGGCAGCCGAGTCAATGTCAGTAACCACCAGTGGTTCTCTTTCCCCGGGTATAACGAAATCCTCACCGGTGCCGCGGATCACGCTATCGTCAGCAACGCCAAAGTCCCAAATCCCAATACCACGGTGCTCGAGTGGATCAATAATCAACCGGGATTTTCGGGCCGCGTCGCCGCGTTTGCTTCCTGGGACGTGTTTCCCTTTATTATCAATGAAGCCCGCAGCGGCATCCCGGTGAATGCGGGGTTTGATACCGCCACACCGCCCAAGAGCGAGCGAGAAGCGTGGCTCAATACATTGCAGCAGCAAACCCCCTCACCCTGGTCCTCGGTCCGTCTGGATGTCTTCACCCACCACTACGCGCTCGAGCACATCCGCCGCGAGAAACCGCGGCTCATCTATATCGCCTACGGCGAGACCGACGACTTCGCGCATCACGCCGAGTACCATCAGTACCTGGATGCGGCGCATCGCACCGACGGGTTTATCAGGGACCTCTGGTTACAGGTGCAGGCAGACCCGGAATACCGTGACAACACAGCGCTCATTGTTGTTACTGATCACGGCCGGGGTACCGGCGGTCAGTGGACCGATCACGAAATCGGTATAGACGGCGCCGATGCAATCTGGGTTGCGATGCTTGGAGCTGGCGTTCCTGCACTGGGCGAGGTCTCTGCAGATCAGCAACTCTGGCAGAACCAAATCGCCGCTACCGTTGCCGGTCTTTTAGGTGTAACGCCCGACCTGCCCCGGATGGGGGCGTCAATTCTTGGTGATTAGTTGGAGCGTCGGCTTTAGCCCAGCTCCCAGGGATCATCCGATCACCAGCTGACGCCGTGCTCTGTCAGTGTCGCCTCCAGAGGCGAGAGAAATTCACGATAGTTTTCCCAGAGCGCCAGGGCGTCGCGGTAAATTGGCTGTCGCACCTGCTCGGAGCTGGCTGTTCGGACCGCGCGATCCTTCTCGTGGTAACGCAGGCACGCTTCTTCAAAATCCAGCTTGGCGTGAGCGAGTAACTGCCTCACCTGGGTATCGAGGTCTTCCACCACCGCCTCGTACTGGACAGTCAATAAACCTTCCGGGAAGACACTGTGCCAATGACCCATCAAACGTAGATAGTCGGCGTAATAGCGACCGATGTCCTCCTGAGAGTAGGTAAACTCCTGGCCACGGGCGAAAAGCTGTTTGAAATTTGCAAAACAGGCCGCCATCGGATGGCGTCGGGCATCGATAATCGTTGCGTTGGGAAGAATGGTTTTGATCAGGGCCACGTGTTGCCAATTATTGGGCAGCTTGTCAATAAAATGGGATTTTCCAGTTCGATAGCCGGCCGCGAGATCGAGGTATTGTTGACCCCGCTGGCGCCGCTGGTCTGGCGTTAACTGATGCAACACCGCCGGATACGGAGTGCGCTCTTCGCGGCCGCCCTCCGCCGCAATTTCATTCGCTATTCTTCCTATAAAAGGCAGCTCCGCAGTCGCCTCGACTTCTGAATGGCTGGCTAAAATCTGCTCAAGCAAGGTTGAGCCTGCGCGGGGAAGCCCCAGAATAAAAATAGGCTCCCGCGATGGATGCCCTCCGTCATCCAAAAGACTCGAGTCGCACTGTGCAATCAGGTTGTCCACACGCTCGCGCGTCTTGTCAGCATCATATGAACTGAACTGCCGTTTGATCGCATTACCCTCAGCATACGCTCGAAAAGATTCATCAAATTCCTCACGATCCTCAAAGGCCTTCCCAAGCGCGAACGCAAGGTGAAACTTATTCTCACTCGGCTGCTGCAGTGCTCTGAATTGACCCTTCATCGCGGCGAGGCGCGTGTCGTCAAAGCGAAATGTCTTGAGATTTGCCAGGCTCCAGTAGGCCTCACCCGCCGCGGGATCAGACTCAATCGCCCGCAGATAAATATCGATCGCCTCGACTCCTTTGCCGCCATAGCGCAGCGAGTGCCCGTAGCTTGTGAGAATCCGCTCACTTGTTGGAGCCCTTTCCAGCGCCCTGGCAAACTCCTCATGGGCCTCTTCAAATCGACCCGCCATCGATAGCGTTGTAGCAAATTGAACCTGGTGAGAAAGATTATCTGGCTGCTGCCGACGCAGGATTTCATTTTCTCTCAGCGCGTCCTCAAAACGCTGGAAGCGAGCGAGAGCTGTGACGTAATTTGCTCTGGCCACGTGAAACCCGGGCGCAAGCTCAAGGCAGCGTTCCAGCAGAAGAATGGCCTCTGCCGCCAACCCCACCGCAAGACCAATTTCAGCCAATAATCTTATGGCGTCCACGTCATGAGGCCGCCGCTTAAGATACTCGCGACAAATGGCCTCCGCCACACCAAGGCGACCTTGCCCCACAGACTCAATCGCCTTTTGCAGCAGAGGATCGAGCTTTTTATTCCGCATGCTCTGTCGATAGGCTTCCGCGGCAGCCACGTCGTTACCCTCAGCAGCGTGCACCTCATAAAGATCCCGCCAGGCAGCCACTAACTCGGGATTTAACCCGACCGCCCGCTCCAGCGATATCCTCGCCTCAGCCAAGCGTCCTAATCCCACAAGCGCCTGCCCTAGTTCATGGTGTACCAAATCGACCGAAGGATCTGCACGCAAGACGGCACGCAGCAAAGGTTCTGCCTTGTCATGCTCGCCGAGTCGGCGCAAAGCAAAGCCATGTAGCATCATCAGCCGCAGATCATCGGGCGCTTGCTTGAGTGCCTCTGCACAAAGATCACGCGCACGTGCGGGCTCCTGATTACGTAGTGCGTCTCGGGCTTGTTCAAACAGTAGTTCAGTAGATTGCATTACAGGCTCTTCAGGAATTGCGTCCGAGTAATTGACTGGATGGGAAGTGAGTATGGTAGGTGGACACTACCAAAGCAAAGGGCGTCTCGAGAGACGCCCTTTGTTGTTTTACCGGACTGGGTTAATTAGAACCGCTGCTGCCATCTCACGCCAAACGTACGGGGCTGGTTGATGGTTATACGCTCATCCCAGTTAACATCATTAATCCAAACGTCTGCCCGTTCATCGGTCGCATTCTGAACATAGAACTCGGCTGTCCAGTTACTTCGCTGCAGGCCAACGGAGGCGTTCACGACGTCATAGGCATCCTGCTTTTGTCGGAACCCACCAAACAGGTCATTGTAAGAATCACCTGTGTACATGTAGGCCGCCTGAAGGAACCAATCGTTGGTGAAGGTATAGCGTGTGGACAGGTTCCATTTCACCTCCGGCACGCGTGGAAGCCGCGTGCCTGCGGCAGCATCGGGCTCTGCGCTACTGGGGTTCCGTCGGTAGTCTTCTGTCAGGGT
>Ga0255752_10001827_pt1 | contig 24312 bp, 23 predicted proteins | sample 011ome_25_FD_179952 | JGI IMG/M metagenome (GOLD analysis project Ga0255752, IMG submission 179952) | Coastal salt marsh microbial communities from the Groves Creek Marsh, Skidaway Island, Georgia - 011512CT metaG (version 2) | ecosystem: Environmental > Aquatic > Marine > Intertidal zone >... | reverse complement strand
TTGACGCGGGGTGGAGCAGCCCGGTAGCTCGTCAGGCTCATAACCTGAAGGTCGCAGGTTCAAATCCTGCCCCCGCAACCAATAAGACCATGCTAACACCGCTATCCGATGGGATGGCGGTTTTTTGTTTTTATCACCCACTGGATTAGTGTTTTAAAAATCCACGGCTAGTCAGGAATTTTTTCATAAACTGTCTGTTTTCTTTAGATAGAATACCAGCCATCTGTTCAGACCAACTTTGCTGTTTTTGATTTTTGGTTCTATTTTTATAATAATTCAACATGTCTTCGTCATAAGCAGATATTTCTCTTTCATCATTTTTGTCCTCATAGACGTTGGTTTTTAAAAAGATATTGAGTGGTAATCTCGGCTTTACTTCAGGTTCTTCATCCGGATATCCTATACACATGCCAAAGACGGGATAGGTATGCTCTGGCAACTCTAGCAATTCCGAAGTCTTGAAAGGATCATTCCTTATTGCCCCGATATAGCAAATACCTAAACCAACAGATTCGGCGGCAATCGCCGTGCTTTGAGCCACTATCGCTGTATCCACCGTTGCGATGATGAATTGTTCTGTCAGCCCCTCTACTGGGGTTGAATGATGTTGTCGGCAGCATTGGAAAGAGCGACTTAAATCTGCACAAAAGACCAGGAACTCGGGCGCGTCTTCGATATAGGCCTGATGGCCTGCTAATTCTCTTAAATCCTTGCGCTTGTTTGCGTCTGTGATGCGAATGATCGTGCAGGCTTGAATAAAACTAGAACTGGCAGAGGCTTGACCTGCGAGAATGATTTTTTCAAAAAGGTGATCATCAATAGCATCCGATTTGAATTTTCTAATCGAACGGTGTTTACTCAATAAATCCAATACATCCATTTATCTAACCTATACTTTTCTGATGCAAAATTAATTGGTCTTAGTCTCGTCAAGATTGTAAATAATTTCAATAGGCTTTGCCGCACCGCTAAGAATATCCAACCGCATCAGTTGTCGCTTATTTTACCCACAAGAAAAATTGTATTCCCAAATTTGTAAAAAAGGCTCAATCTCTCACCAGTGTTTCCTAAAAAGAAATTTGTGTGACCATGACTCATAATACTAAAGGCGTCATCTTTATGATGGTCAGCATGTTTGGCTTTGTCGTTAACGACACATTAATGAAATCACTTTTCATCACTTACCCAATTATTGAGATCATTTTTCTGAGAGCCTTGTTCTGCCTGCCTCTTCTTTTCATCGCTATGAAAATTAAGAGGGTGAAAATCCTTAATCATTCTCGCCTAACTTGGAACCTTATGATGCTGAGAGGGTTTGCTGAGGTGATGGCCACAATAACATTTCTCTATGCTCTAAAGCATCTTCCTTTGCCGAATGTAACGGCAATCATTCAAATACTGCCGCTTACCGTGACGATGGCAGCGGCACTTTTTTTAAATGAACGGGTAGGATATCGAAGATGGACAGCTATCATCATCGGTTTAATAGGTGTCATTATCGTCATCAATCCTGGCGCAGAGGGTTTCTCAAGCTATTCATATTACGCTGTTCTCTCCGTTATCTTTGTGACAATGAGAGAGATGGTCACCCGGAAGCTTCCCCCTGAAGTTCCTTCAGTGTTGGTTACCTTTGTGACGATTATAGGCGTTACCATTATGTCGGCGGTAGCCATGCCTTTCGTTTCACTTAAAGCTCTTGATGCAAGCACCGTCATTCTGGTTTTTTCAGCCAGTATTGCTGTTTTCGTCGGCTACCTCTTTAGTATAATGGCAATGAGGGTTGGTGAAATTAGCCTAGTATCGCAATTCAGATACACAGGCATGATTTGGGCGACCCTTCTGGGCTATGTTATGTTTAGCGATATCCCAACCCCCAACACAATTTTTGGTGTTTTTATCATTGTTGCCTCCGGATTATACGCCTTCCACCGAAAGAGAATTAAAGAAGCTAAATTGTGAAAGTGAAAACAGTCGCCCCCATGAATTCCCTGCCACCAAAAATATCTTTCAATATTTGTAATTCCGGCTAAAGTTCTTTGGGAAATGGTAGCAATACCATTGGGATAAAACATTAACTTTTCATAATGATTTGACAGGCAAGTGTTCTTATTAAAAGAATGATTAATGCGAAACACATCTATCGAAGACAACATCGCTAATCTTACCAGACAAGGTATTCTTGATGGGCCAACCAGAATAAAACGGTTAAATCAGTTATCTGAGCGCATGGGCATTGATCTATGGATTAAACGCGACGATGAAGCAGGCCCAAGTTTTGGCGGAAATAAATCACGGCAGTTAGAATATTATTTTGGCGCCGCGATTGCCCAAGGCGCAGATACTATCCTCGTGACTGGCGCAGTCCAATCTAACTTTGTCAGATTAACTGCGGCTATTGCTGCCTCATTAAACATAAAAGCAGTGGTACAGCTTGAAGAACGCGTAGAAAACCCTGAGCCGCAATATTACGAAACGGGTAATGTTTTGCTGAATCAGTTGCTGGGCGCAGAGATTCGTTACTTCAAAGACGGAAATAGCGAGGGCGCAGACGCCGCCCTTTATGCCTATGCAGACCAATTGCAACAGCAAGGCCGTCGGCCATATGTAATTGCGCTGTCAGGAAAGACACCCCCCCTTGGCGCATGCGGTTATTTTCAATGCGCAAAAGAAATCGTTGAGCAATCTGAGCAAGCCTTTGATCATATTATTGTCGGAACAGGTAGCGGTGCCTCACATTTGGGTTTGACCGCGGGAATGAAATATTACTGCCCAACAACCAAGGTCATAGGATCATGTGTGCGCCGCCCGAAATCAGAGCAACGCCAAAGATTAAACCGTATGGCCCAACAATTTAACCATCTGGTCGATCAGCCCAACTATCTTAACGATGCGGATTTCCATATTTGGGATGGTGCTTTTTCTCCTGGCTATGGCAAGCTCAGTGACAAGGCAGGAGATGCTCTTAACATGATGGCCAGAAAAGAGGGATTTATCCTTGATCCAGTCTATACGGCGAAATCCTTTGCGGCAATTCCAGGGTTATTAACAGAAGGATTGATACCATCTGGTAGCCGGGTGTTATTCATTCATACGGGAGGGTTAGGGGCATTTTTCGCCTATCAAAAAGACCTTTTAGCGTATTTCAAGGCATAAAAAGGGGTGGATAATTTTATTGACACGATAGGATCGACCATCCAAAATTATTTTGTTAATTAAAAATTAACAAAATAATAAAGAAAATTAAATCTAGAGGGAGCGATTTATGAATAATATTTTCAAAGGATTCCTAGTAGCGATTGCTTTAATGATGAGCAGCTTCGCTGCTAAAGCACAAGAAGCTGGCGGAACGTTAGCGTTTCTGGTGCAGCCGGAACCTCCAACACTTGCATCGTATGTGTCAACATCAGGACCAATCGGCCTTGTTATGCCAAAGGTATATGAAGGGCTGTTCGATTATGACAATGATGGCAAGATGGTTCCAATGCTTGCTGAAAGCTATGAAATGAGCGCTGATGGCAAAACCGTCACCTTTAAACTCAGAAAAAATGTGCGCTGGCATGATGGTAAGCCATTTACCTCTGCAGATGTGAAATTTACCATTTTAGAGGTGTTGAAAAAAGTTCATCCACGCGGACCAAATTCCTTCCGCGAAGTGAGCCGTATCGATACACCTGATGATCACACAGCCATTTTTCATCTTGATAACCCTGCGCCATATATGATGCGGTCTTTTTCCGCTTATGAATCACCAATGGTGCCTATGCATTTGCTTGAAGGTCAGGATGTTAAATCTGCATCACTAGCTAACAATCCTGTTGGCACAGGCCCGTTCAAATTTGTTGAGTGGAAAAAGGGACAGTACATCCGCCTAGATAAGAATGAGGATTACTGGCAAGAAGGTCTGCCTTATCTTGATCGTATCGTTGGCCGGTTCATCCCAGATGCATCCACAAGAACTGCGGCGATGGAAAATGGGGAAGTGATGTATGCGGCCTATAACGCCATTCCAAATATCGATGCCGTTCGTCTGAAAGAGCGCGATGATATTGGTGTAACAACAGACGGTTATTCCATGATTAACCCGATGGCTTTGATTGAGTTTAATACTATTGAGGGGCCATTTGTTGATCCAGCCATTAGGCGTGCGATCTCAACGGCTATCGATCGGCGTTTCATGATTGATACGATCTTCTTTGGTTATGGAAAGCCAGCAACAAGTGCATTAAGCAGTAACTTCAAGGCTACCAATTTGCACGCGGCAATGCCGAATTACCCTGAAACAGGTGATGTCGCGGCGGCTAATGCTATGCTTGATGCAGCGGGATACGCCAAGGATGCCAATGGTGTGCGGATGCGCGCTGTGCTGGATATCATTCCTTACGGTGAAGACTGGCGCCGTGCTGGTGAGTATCTCAAGCAGGTCATGGGCGATATAGGGATCGAAGTCGAATTGCGTTATGAAGATGTTCCAACTTGGTTGAAGCGTGTTTATCATAATTATGACTTTGAAATGAACATCAACTATTTCTATCAGTTGCCTGACCCTGTTCTTGGTGTTCATCGTCACTATGGGACTAATCAAATCCGTCAAGGAACCCATTTTGTGAACTCATCACGTTACAGCAACCCTGAACTTGATGCGCTGCTAGATTCTGGCTCTAAAGAACCAGATGCCGCTAAGCGGACAGCAACATATAAAGAAGTTCAGGAAATTCTGGCTCAAGATATGCCAGTTGTTAACCTGTTTGAGCTTGAGTTCCTGACAGTCTACAACACCCAGCTAAAAGGGGCCTATGGCTCTGCGATGGGTGCTTATGGCTCGTTCAGAGAAGCGTGGCTTGACGACTAAATTTTGAGTTATCGAGCCAGTATCATGCTGGCTCGATACCTTTTCTTTATAGATTTAAATTTCATGGTTTCCATCAATTATGACGCGATCCAGCAAAATCTTTAAATTTGTTTTAAAACGATTGCTTCAGGGTATTCCGATTATCCTGGCTATTGTTATTATCAATTTCTTTTTATTAAACTTAGCCGATGGTGACGCTGTTGATGTCTTGGCAGGTGAGGCGGGATCAGCAACACCAGAGTATATGGCAGAATTAAGAGCCAAATTTGGTCTTGATCAACCGCTTCCTGTTCAGCTTATGGTGTATTTGAAGAATGTGGTCATGCTTGATTTGGGGTACTCTTTCCGTCATGACATGCCTGTCAGCGAACTGATTGTGGATCGGTTTTGGCCAACCGCTTTGTTAATGGTTAGTACCATCATATTAGCGGTGGGATTTGGTATCCTGCTTGGGCTTCTGGCTGCGATGCGCCTAAACACATGGAAAGATGCGGTGATTACTGTTTTCGCGCTCATTACTTATGCGACCCCATTATTTTGGGTAGGCCTAATGATGATTGTGGTGTTTTCGCTTAATTTAGGGTGGTTTCCTACAAGCGGAATGGAAAATGTTGCTGCCTTTTACGAAGGCTGGGATCGGGTGAAAGATATCGCAGTTCATCTTGTCTTGCCTACGATCACTCTATCCCTTTTCTATCTTGCGCTTTATACGCGCATGATGCGCGCCTCAATGCTAGAGCAATATGGCCAGGATTATGTGATTACAGCACGGGCCAAAGGGTTAACCGAACGGCGTATTACCTTTGTTCATGTGTTGCGTAATGCGTTATTGCCGGTGGTCACCATGGCGGGTGTTCAGGTTGGCGCATTGATCGGGGGGTCAGTGATTGTGGAATCGGTTTTTGCATGGCCGGGTCTTGGGATGCTGGCTTTTGAATCCCTTTTTGCCCGTGACCTTAATCTGCTGCTTGGCATTTTTCTCTTATCTTCAGCTCTTGTGATTGTTGTGAATTTGATCGTTGATATCATTTACAGCCTGCTTGATCCAAGAATAGAGGTATCCTGATCATGCGGGATTTTTGGAACCGGTATAAGCGAAATCGCTCTGCTGTCTTTGGGCTAGTGGTTATCTTCCTTGTCATACTTATGGCGGCGACTGCAGATTTGCTCTATGCGTTTGATCCCTTTCGGCTTGCTGGAAAACCGTTGTCGTCTCCGGGAACAAATGGCTTTTTACTAGGAAGCGACTCCCTTGGCCGAGATGTTGCCGCAGGCATTGTTCATGGGGCTAAGACCAGCCTTTTGATCGGGCTTGTTGCCACATTAGTTGCCGTGTTTATAGGGATTTTATTTGGTGCTCTTGCTGGCTATTATGGTGGGCAGATTGATAATATTCTGATGCGAGTCACAGAAGTTTTTCAGACTATTCCATCTTTTATTTTTGCCATTCTTCTGGTTGCAATATTAAAGCCCTCAATTTACAGCGTTGTCATCGCTATTTCGGTAGTGTCTTGGCCGGGTGTTGCTAGGCTGGTACGAGGCGAGTTTTTATCCCTTAAAAATAGAGAGTTTGTACAAGCTTGCCATACTCTTGGCATGAGCGACTTGCGCATTATGTTGCGAGAGATTCTACCAAATTGTTTAAGCCCAATTATTGTTATTGGTTCCCTCATGATTGCAACAGCGATTTTGATTGAAAGTGGTTTGTCTTTTTTAGGTTTGGGTGATCCTAATATTATGAGTTGGGGTTTTCAAATTGGGGCAGGTCGGACAATGCTGCGATCAGCTTGGTGGGTATGTACTTTCCCCGGTGTTGCTATCCTGATAACGGTTTTAGCAATTAATCTGGTTGGCGAGGGCTTAAATGACGCACTAAACCCTAGGTTAAGAGAAAGAAATTGAAACAAAAGCTTCTTGATATTGCTGATCTTTATATTGAACTCCCTAAAGGGGCGGATCGCCAATATGCTATTCAGAAAGTTAACCTTGAGCTGAAACAAGGGGAAACGCTATGCGTTGTTGGTGAGAGTGGGTCCGGAAAGTCGTTAACGGCGCGGGCGATTATGGGGCTTTTGCCGCAACCCCATGTGCGTGTCTCAAATGGCGAGATCATATTTAACAGCGAAGATATCACCAAGGTCAGTTACGAGCGGTTGAGGGAGCTGCGAGGAAGCGAAATATCCATGATTTTTCAAGAGCCCATGACGGCTCTTAATCCGGTGATGTCTATTGGTTCTCAAATTGATGAGATTTTTCGTTATCATGTTGATATGTCAAAAGCCGATCGTCAGAAGCGCGCGGTTGAATTGCTTGATGATGTCAACCTTCCTAACCCAGAGCAGATCATGCGCGCTTATCCGCATGAGCTATCTGGGGGTCAACGGCAACGAGCAATGATTGCCATGGCGCTTGCGCTAAAACCGCAAATTCTCATTGCAGATGAACCCACTACTGCCCTTGATGTTACGACTCAGGCGCAGATCCTAAAATTAATTAAGGATATGCAAAAAGTTTATAATACGGGGGTCTTGTTTATCACCCATGATTTTGGTGTTGTGGCCGATATCGCTGATCGGGTTATGGTGATGCAACATGGGATTGTTGTGGAGAGCGGACCAGTTAAGCAGGTGCTAAATAATCCTAAGCATCCTTATACTAAGGCGTTGATCAGCGCTGTACCAAGTCTATCCCCTCGCAAGGCCAAAACCATATCCAAAGAAAAAGTGCTAGAGGTGCAAAACGTTTGTAAAACCTTTGGTGGTGGCCGGGGGCTTTTTGGGTTTGGCAGGCCATCACGACAAGTTGAGGCCCTAAAAGATGTCACTCTTGATCTTTATAATGGGGAAACCTTGGGTGTGGTGGGTGAAAGTGGGTCGGGTAAGTCTACTTTGGCGCGGTGCATTATCCGATTAATGGATACGGATTCTGGAGCGATTACGATTGAAGGCACTCAGATTAATATGCTGAAACGCAAAGCCATGCGCGCATGGCGAAACAAAATTCAGATGGTATTTCAGGACCCATTTGCTTCTCTTAATCCTCGGATTAAAGTTGGTGATATTATTGCTCAAGGGCCAATTACCCAAGGTATAAATCGTGAAGAAGCGATTAAAAGGGCGCGTGAGCTGATTTCGATTGTTGGTTTAGATGATAAATCTTTTGATCGTTATCCACATGAATTTTCTGGTGGTCAGCGTCAGCGTATTGGCATTGCTAGATCCTTGGCACTCAAGCCGGAAATCTTGATTGCTGATGAACCGGTTTCTGCTCTAGATGTTTCTATTCAGTCACAAATTCTTGATTTGCTGGATGATATTAGGGAACAGATGAAACTATCTATGATCTTTATTACTCACGATTTGCGTGTTGCAGCACAGGTATGTGACAGAATGGCCGTCATGCAATATGGGGAGGTGGTTGAAATAGGAAAGACCAAAGATATTTTTGCTAAACCTCAGCACCCCTATACGATTGATTTGTTGTCAGCTGTTCCAGGAAAAGACTGGAAAAGCAGTGCATCAAGAAAACCGACCAAAACTAAAACAAAATCCAAATCCTAAGCACATACGGATATTTATATGATTAGAGCAGATCATTCCATGACTTATCCCTTAGGCACTATTGCGTCTATTTCAGAGGCTTATAAAAATGGTCTCTTGACGGTCAAAGAGGTGGTATCAGCCCATCTTGATCAAATCCAAAGTCATGATGACAAACTTGGCGCCTATCAAACAGTTTTTTCAGAAAAAGCCATGCAGATGGCTGATGCTGCTGATAAGTCCATAAAGGCGGGATATCGCCTTGGCCCCATGCATGGTATTCCGTTTGCCTTGAAAGATATTTATCATCTCGAAGGAACGGTTTGTACTAATGGGGCTAAGGTCTTACTGAATAATCAGTCCACTGAAACAGGCACTGTGGTAAGGCGTCTGATTGCTGGTGGCGGCATTATCCTCGGAAAATCAAAAACTGTTGAACATGCTTTTGGCGGTTGGGGGACTAATCAGCAGATGGGTACGCCGTGGAATCCATGGGATACAAAACATCATCGTATTCCGGGTGGGTCTTCTTCTGGTTCGGCGGTTGCGACATCAGCGGCAATGGCTGTCTTTGGAATAGGCTCGGATACAGGCGGATCAGTCCGCCTTCCTGCTGGGTTCTGTGGATTGACCGGGCTCAAGGTGACCGAAGGGCAATTGCCGTGCGATGGCATTACGCCTCTATCACAAACCCTTGATACCCCAGGACCTATCACGCAAACGGTCACTGATGCGATCATACTCTATGAAGTGATGCAGGGCCGTTCTGGTGCAGATATCGACCATGATATGAAGACAAGCCAAGGGCTTTTTGGCCAAGCGGCGCAAGGCATCGCAGGGCTTAACGTTGGCGTGATCAATGACACTGAGAGAGCGTATTGCACCCCTGAAGTTCTGTCAGATTATGATCGTGTTTTGGATGTCTTAAAGTCTCTTGGGGCAAGGATTGAAGTCTTTTCCGCCCCGTTTAACTATGCGCAATGTGCCGATTGGAATGGTGAAATTACAGCGATCGAAGCCTATAATAATCATGGGGCATTATATGACGATCATGAGGCCTTACTTGACGAAGATGTCCGTAAGCGCGTGCTATCTGGCAAAACAAGACTAGCGCATGATTATCTCAATCTACTCAAGCAGAGGCGAGAGCATATGGCTATGTTCATGTCATCTCTGGCAAGTTTTGACGCTATCGTTACCCCATCAATGACGACCACTGCCCCAAAAATCAATGATGCGGATCAAGCGGTGGCACCTGGGCATTTTACCCGGCCATTTAATTATTTTGGGGTTTGTGGGTTAAGCCTACCGACGGGGCTTTCCAAAGATGGCTTGCCATTTTCATTGCAGATTATTGCTAAACCGCATGATGAAGCCATGTGCATCCGCATTGGCATGAGCGTTGAGTCGGCGTTAGGATCAATCGGCAGGCCCACGCTTTAAGGATATCGCGCTTTTGCCTAGCAGGCGTGATCTGCATTACTAATTTGTAAAGCGCTTAACCACATTCAAAAGAAGCTGCGAGACATTATTATCAAAATCATTCCAAGGTAGACTGCCGCAAAAGGTAATCGACCCTACGGAAAACACTTTGCCGCCAGAAGGGGTTTCGAAATAAATCATATCAGCACGCTTAGCGGCGTCTTCGCTGCCGCCTGACAAATTAGTCAGATGCGTAAGATGTTCTTCTGGGACAAGCATAAACGCATTAGCAAAGGATTGTGCCAGCAAGGTGATGTTGTGGCTATTTTCTAGGTTGGGGTCAACGCGGTCTAACTCAAACCCTGCCGCCCCATTTCCACTAAAACCAAAATTGCCGATCTCATCACCGTCTATACCTTCAAAAAGCCAGTCAAATTCTGGATCATAACAGGTGCGCTTATAGGGGTGGCCTTCAAATACACCTTGGGCGGTAAATCCAATGCCAACCAGTTGTTGAGGTGGTCGGCCATTACGCCGCCATAATCCCCCATATGATCCATCAAAACTATGGTAATATTCACCTGGATTAGATGCCCAGGCTCGAAGCCCGTCTTCTGCTCTTCTGATCTCTAAGAGGTCATCATGTTGCTGGTGACGAACAATTTTCCAGTAAAAGCCATTTCCGCCAAGATAGAGCAAATTCCCCCCCTGATCACGATAGGCCATTAACGCATCCAGCATTTTCCGGGTATGGTATTCGGGATGGCTTCCGGTCGTGACGGCGGCATAGCCGGCTATGGCGTCAATCCCTTCACGGTCAAGTTCATCATCGGTAATAATATCATAATCAATATTATGCTTATGTAACCATGAGATAAGATGGCTATCAGCCTGAAAATGCCTGAGGCCAGAACATTCCGCTTCACCAAAAGTGATGTAGCCCGGGCGCAAATTAAACAATGGCCTTTTATGGGAGGCATGGCAAATGCCGCTTCCATCAGAATGATTATTATAGGTCGATAATCCATATTCCCTGTTAACCGCAGGATTATAAGGGTATGCACCCCAATCTGCTATTCGCTTTAACCACCCATCATGGTAATCTGGGCGCGCATGATTGCCATAAATGGTATAGGTAAATGTGGACACAAGCACACAGAGCTTGGCGGTTGGCTTGGCTTTGGGCGCGCAAACAAAAAATGGCATAGCGTCTTCGTGATCGCCAGCCTTTATACGCATGACATAAAGGCCTGATGCCATATCCTTTGGTATCGTAAATGAAAAACTGCTGTCCCAGTTAAAATCATAAATATCATCATCATGAAAATGAATGGCCGCGTAATGAGAAGGGCAATGCTTCCAGCTAAACTCACTCGCGTCCCACTGGCTGCTACACACCCCTCTGGTGGGGGCATTAATCAGCTGTAAGGTGAGGGCGTTATTTGCGCTAACATCAGGGACTTCAAGCGCGGTCATATTAGCGGCCAAATCCCATTCTGCTATGATGGTGTCATCAATAGAAATCATGGGTTGTTCAATGCGGCCATTAAAATGGTGTTGCGGGGTTTGGCCCCTAAGTTGCGAAGCCAGAGTGATTACATCATGAAGCGTAAGGGTGCCTTGGGACCATTTATATTGTCCTGACATTCGGTCGGTTTGTTTGTTATGGGCGTAATTTATGTCTAACTGCATCTTGCCGGACGCGGCTAGGGATGCGGTGATGTTATGCCATTTTCCAATAAACACAGGCTGATCAGAGATAATGCCATCGTCACCATATTTGAGATGGATATGGCCATCCGTATCAAGGCCTAGCCATAAGCGGCCAATGGATAAGATGCATTGCTCGCCCTCAGTTAAATAGGTTGGCATTACGGTGATAGAGATAGCGATATGATCATTAATGGGATGCGCAAATATTTCTTGGGTTCGCGCATATGATCCGGGAAAGAATTCTTGCTTATTCAGTTGATATTCTTGGGGTGGATACATTGCGTCACAATTGGTTTCTACTACGCCCATACCAGCAGGATTGGGATCAGCAGAAATAGAGCGCGTTAAATACGTCAAAACATTATGGTGGGTTTCGTTTGAAACATGAAAATTAATCTGATCCCCTGGACGGGCAGAAAGTTTGTCAGAATATCCGATTAATTTTATGCTCATTTTTAATACCCTTTAGTAGGCTTTGCCCTCTCCAGCAAGATTCTACCTTATCGCGTGATGAAACCGCAAGTGCCCCATTATTTCAATAATGCGAATGATATTAAGTAAAAATTTTAATCGTAGGGTCTTGAACAAATCCTGCCCCCGCAACCAATAAGACCATGCTAACACCGCTATCCGATGGGATGGCGGTTTTTTTGTGTTGAAATAGCAAACTCTAATATGGCTACTACTTCTCAGGGATAGATGCGCTTGAGGTCGGAAGCATTATTCACCTGGTGTCCAAATTATCATCATGACACTGGACAAGTCGGATAAATTAACTGAGTATTAAAAAAGAAAATAAATATTAGTATAGGAGTGTAAAATGAACATCAAAAAATATATCATTAGCTTACTTGCAGTTATATCTTTTTCAGTGGGATTAACAGTGCAGGCATCAGCTAAAGAAAATGTAAATGTAGGTATCTGTGTTTCATGGCCAGGCTACGCCATGTTTGAAGTTGTAAAACAAAAAAATTTAGCACCTGATTACAATCTAAACCTAACAATTTTTGAGGATCCAATTGGTGGGCATTCTGCTCTGGCAGCAGGACAGATTGATATCTATCTCTGTACGGGTGATTATACCCCATTAACCATAGATAGTAATACTCCAGTGGCAAATGTTGCCTTTTTAAATCCATCCTATGGAGTAGACCATATCATTCTTTCACCAGATGAAAGTGTTAATGAACTCAAAGGCAAAAAAGTATCCGCGCCACAAGCCTATATTGGTCACTTATTAATGGGATTGTTCCTAGATAAAAACGGCATTGCGCCGGATGATGTTGAATGGGTAAACCTTAATGCTGATGAAGCAGTAGGTCCTATGATGTCTGGCGATCTCGCCGCGGCTTATATGTATGAACCATGGATCAGTAATGTGATCGAAAATCGACCCGGAACAGCTAGCGCCATTGATACGGCAAATGCCGATATGCTGAAAACAGGCATCTTTATGGATGTCATGTATATGAATACAGATTTTATTAAAGAGCGTAGAGCTGTAGCATTAGATATGCTTAAAGCGCGTTGGGATGCCGTTCAGTACTGGCATGATAATACTGAAGAAGTAAATCAGCTTTTTGCAGATTATCTGCAATGGCCTGCAGAAGATATTGGTTATGTGATCGGAACAAACGGAAAGTTTTTTGAAGGCGGCATATATATGTACGACTTTGATGAATCAGCCCGTGTTTGTGGCGTTCTTGACGGTGATCCACCTTTTGGATTGCCAAATGGATCAATGGCTGATGTGGTCTCATTAACGAATGAATGGTGGATTAAACTTGGTCTGATGAACGCGAGTCATGATGCTAGTAAAGGCATTGATTGTAGCCTTATGGCCGATCTCGTTAATCAGGGATACAGACAGTCTATCTCTGCAAGATAATAAAAACATATTAGCAGACAGGGGTTTATACCTGTCTGCTAATGCTATTTTCATCAATTAAAGCATCCTGTAAAATGAAAACCCGAACAAAACTTCTAGAAATAAGAAAACCTATAAATCGGCTAACAAGCATATATTTAGGGATATCCATCTGGGTCATTTTTTTTGGAACGTGGCAATTAGCCTCCAGTTTAGGATGGGTAAATGCTCTTCTCGTGCCGGGCCCGCTAGATGTGGTCGAAGCATTGAGAGAATTAATTTTTGAACGTGGATTTGTTAGCGATATTCTCGATAGTATATGGCGCGTTGTTATTAGTTTTCTGCTTGCAACCGCCGTGGCAGTTCCTCTTGGGATTCTGATGGGCTCATTTCACGCCCTAGAATCATTCTTTAATCCCTTTGTTTCAGCTTGGCGGTATTTACCTGCCCCTTCGTTTATTCCCGTTCTTTTAATGTGGTTTGGAACAGGTGAAACCCCAAAACTAGCATTACTATTTATTGGTGTTGTGTTTTTTTTGATAACGATGGTCATGGATTACACAAAAAAAGTCCGTGTTGAATTATTAGAAACAGCGGAAACTTTAGGTGCAAACAGAAATCAATTGGTCAGAACGGTAATTATTCCGGCGGTGCTTCCAGATATCTTTATAGCAATGCGGCAGATGCTTGCTGTGACATGGACATATTTAGTTATAGCCGAAATTGTTGCGTCAACAACAGGCATAGGTGCCATGATGATGCGAGCCAGACGCTTTCTGCATACGGATGAGATTATGGCAGGTATAATGATAATTGGTGCGTTGGGTTTGTTATTTGATCTGTTTTTCCGCTACCTCCACCGCAAGCTTTTTGCCTATCTGTATTAGGTTATTGCTATGTTAAGATTTAGGAAATCAACGATATGACAGCAAAAACCAAAGAGGCCTCTATTCTTCGTGTGGAGAAACTGCAAAAAGTTTTTAATAAAAAATCGGCTCAGCCGGTTGAAGCTGTTCAGGATGTAAGTTTTCAGGTGCGCCCGAATGAATTAACAGTGTTATTAGGGCCATCAGGATGTGGGAAGTCAACAGTTCTTCGCATGATCGCGGGGCTGGAATTGCCAACTTCTGGTAAAATCATTCATAGTGATCAAATCGTTGAAGGCCCATCTCGCACCAGAGGGATGGTATTCCAAAGCTATACTTCATTTGAATGGCTAACTGTTGCAAAAAATATTGATTATGGGATGAAGCTTAACGCGGTGGATCCCGCTATCCGCAAAGACCGTGTGGAACATTATCTTGAATTGGTAGGCCTTGCTGATTTTAGAAACGCCTATCCAAAACAATTATCTGGCGGCATGAAGCAACGTGTGGCTATTGCCCGAACACTTGCTAATGAGCCAGAGTTGCTTTTGATGGATGAGCCCTTTGGCGCCCTTGACGCAGAAACACGTTGGAATATGCAAGAGTTGCTGATTTCCTTAGCAGAATCGACACAAACAACCATTATCTTGGTCACACATGATTTAGGTGAAGCGTTATTTTTAGGCGACAGAATTATTTTCTTTTCCAAGAGACCTGCAACTGTCATTAGTGACATGCCTGTAACTTTTAAAAACAAAAAACGATACGCCCAAAAAGAAGATTTATTAGCAGAGGCAGACTATAAAGACGCCGAACAAGAGTTAATGCGATTGATGCGTTCACAATCCAACATCTCATCAATGTAAGCTAGTAGGGGGCAAAAGGTATAATGACAGAACTAGATTTTAGTAATAAGTCAGTTGTCATCACAGGCGCATCAAGGGGCATAGGCTTTGGTGTTGCTGAGGCCTTTGCAAGTCATGGTGCAAACTTGCATCTTATTTCAAGTGGTAAAACGATACATGAGGCTGGTGCAAGACTAACAAACATAACAAAGGCCGATGTTAAAACCTATCAATGTGATATTAGCGACAAGCATAAAGTGAATGAGGTTTTATCAAAAATAGAAACGATAGATGTGCTGATTAATAATGCTGGATTAGAACGGCCAACGCCAATAAATAGCTCTGATCCTAAAGTGATAGAAGATTTTGAACGTATCATTAATATTAATGTTCTAGGCACATTCTATGTTACCCGCGCGGCGGTTAGCAAAATGTCCCTAGGGGGAAGTATAATTATCACCTCCTCTATTTGGGGAAAAACAGCGGTATCAGAGTTTAGTGCTTATTGTTCATCCAAACACGCCAATATTGGCTTTATGCGTTCGCTCTCAAAAGAGTTAGGTCCAGAAGGCATAAGGGTTAATGCTGTTTGTCCCGGCTGGGTTGAAACAGAGGCCGCAATGAAATCACTGACTTGGATGTCACAAAAAACACACATCACAGAACCAGAATTACTTGATGAGATTGTTGGCTCTCAATCTTTGTCAGGTTTGATGCAACCATCTGATGTAAGCCAACTATATTTATATCTGGCATCTTCGCTTTCTTCTAATATTACAGGTCAGGCCATAAATGTTGATCGTGGTGAGGTGTTAGGATGAACATCTCCCTAAAAGGCAAAACAGCATTAGTGACAGGGGCATCACGCGGTATTGGTAGGGCCATAGCCATAGCCTTGGCAGGGGCCGGAGCCGATATTATCTTTACCTACAACAGTTCACCAAATGATGCGGAAAAAACAACTGCTGCCATCGTGGCAAACGGCCAGAAAGCCCAAGCAAAAAAAGTGGATATCTCGGATGAAAAGGCTATTACCTCCCTTTTCAAAGAGTTTGATGAAAGCAATATTGCGATAGATATTCTGGTCAATAACGCTGGCATTATTATGGAAAAATCAACGGTAGAATCATCGGCATCGGATTTCGATCATGTGATAGGGATCAATTTGCGTGGCACTTTTCTTACCGGACGTGAGGCACTCAAACGAATGGTTCATGGGCGTGGTGGTAGGATCATAAATATCAGTTCGGATTTAGGTTTTTTGGGGCGCGAGAGTTTTGCTTTATATGCGGCATCAAAAGGGGCCATTAATGCCCTTACAAAATCTTGGGCACTTGAATATGCACCGCATATTCTTGTTAATGGTATTGCACCAGGTCCTGTTGACACGGATATGCTGGATTTAAAAAATATGACACCAGAATGGCGAGAAAAAGAAGAACAGATCCCAATGGAAAGAATTGGTCAGCCTGAAGAAATTTCTGGAATGGCAGTCTATTTAGCAAGTGAATATTCCAGTTTTGTAACAGGTCAGATTTTTGGGGTAAATGGCGGCAGTGTCATGCCCTAATTGGAGAAAAGCAGATGATAAGAAATCCTATTCCCTGGCCTAATGGCGCCCGATGTGCTTGTGTAATTTCGTTTGATATGGACGCCGATAGTTTAATTCATATTGCACGTCCTGAAGATTCTTTTGATCGTCCATATCCCATCAGTATGGGGCGCTATGGTCCAACGGTCGCAATACCCCGTATTCTGGATACTTATCAAAGGCTTGGGCTTAAGCAGTCATTTTTTATTCCGGCATGGTGTATGGAAAATTACCCAGAAGCCGTTGAGGCTATTCTCAAAGCAGGTCATGAAATTGGTCATCATGGTTATATCCACGAAGACCCAGTTGAGGCCCCCAACCAGAGGGAATGGTTTGAGCGTGCGCTAGATGTTCACATCAAAATGTGTGGAAAAGTACCAACGGGATATAGGGCACCGGTTTACAGCATTAATCAAGAAGTCATTGATTTGTTGGTAGAGCACGGTTTTCGATATGATAGTTCCATGATGGCCGATGACATTCCCTATCAAATTAAAACAACCAAGGGAATTCTATGGGAAATGCCCGTCCACTGGGGTGTAGATGACTGGCCCCCTTTCGCACATTATTCTGAGATTGGATATATGATGCCAGTCCGGTCACCATCGCAAGGGTTATCTGGTTTCTGGGAAGAGTTTGATGCTGCTTATGAAGCGGGTGGGTTTTTTATGCTCATCGCTCATCCATTTCTTACCGGTCGATTAGCAAGATGGAAAAAAGTTGAAGAATGGCTTGAGAAGACCCTTAAAGAAAAAGATGTTTGGTTTGCTAGTCTTGAAGAAATTGTCAACCATCTTGACCAAGTAACAAAATCTGGCAGTTATATACCTAGGCAAGAAAACCTGCCGTATTTTGATGGTCCAGTTTTGAAATGACTTAATTGCTGAGAACTTAAATCCTTTTTAATTATTATTTCAGGGTCTTGAACAAATCCTGCCCCCGCCACCAATAAGACCCGACATACTTACATAATAAACGTGCAAGTAACGGCGATGGCGCACCTCCTTAACCACCTTAGACTCTTATCACCAAAAAACGGCCTAAGGGGGTGGTGCAAGAATTGCATCAGATATGGTTAAAAATAGCACTTTCATTCATCCTTTTACGCCATTAACACTTTCCTATGTCTCCCATGGCATGGGAATGGACCGCGCCCTTAAAGACGGCCACCATCATCCTTATTCATAAATGCAAAAGATTTTGATCATATGGGCTGTCAAAGCGGATAGGCTGGATGTGCCTTGTTGACCATGTGCCATAGACATGTAAACTGATCTAAGGCTTATACCGATGTGCATTGAAGTGCCTAACATAGAGATCGCATTTTTCTCTAATGTATATGATCGTTATAGAAGCAAGTGATTTTGTTAACAGGCAGGTGACATCATTAATTTGAGGGGATTAGGAGGGGAATAATGTCAAAAGGGTATTTAGTTGCTAACATTCGCGTTACGGACCAAGAAAAGTTTCAAGCCTTCTCTGGCATGGCAGCACCAGCTATTAAAAAATATGGCGGGAAAGTGCTAGCGCGTGGCCCTGGTGCAGAAAGATTAGAAGGCGATGTTAGTGGTGTTGTTATGATGATTGAGTTTGAGAGCAAAGAAGCCGCAAACATATTTTATCATAGCGAAGAGTATCAGGCGGCAAAAGCGGTTAGAGAAGAGTGTTCTGACACTGACTTAATGATAATCGAAGGTCTCGCTGATTAAATTTAAGCCCGCCATCTTCCTTATCCATTAAAGGCTAATTATTTTGCATTTTCATACGTCAAAATTGGCGGCGTGTTAAGTTCATTGCGCCATACGACGTAGCATAAAACCGGATGTTTCTGTGTTTCCAACGCATGGGGTTGGTTGGATTGATGAAGCGCAATTCCCCCTTGCCCAAGGGTTACATCTTCAGACCCTTGTTTTTTAAAAACCGCTTCACCTGCTAGGCACAAATACATTTCTTCTGCCGGATGTTGATGCCAAGGATAATAAAGCCCAGCAAGCATATAAACCATCCATGCGTTCATTGTCGTGCTATGAAAAAAACCATTCTTTCCAATAAGACTGTAACAGCCAAATTGATCCATAAAGCGATCTGAAATTTGTGTTCCCGCATAGGTGTCTCGCCAATAGGCTTTTGCCCCTAATTCTTGGAGCATAGTTATGATGTTACTGTAAGCGTCCCCAAAAAGACCTTTTTCACGGGAAAAATAATCCTTTGCACCCATGTGACGGGCAGTAACGGGTTGGGGTATGACATCATCGGGAAATTGACAGAACGCACTTAGCGGCTCGTTTGCTTCGTGCATGGCGCGAATATTATCTAAGATCGTATCGTTGTTCATAAAAGGAACCTTAATTCTTTAACATATCATTTCACACAACATCGCTTAACGAGGCGACAACAAAGCATAGGTCTTACGCACATCTTCGTGAATGACCCACTCCCCACACCAGCCAATAGGCAGGATAAGCAAATCACCAGCTTTAAGATGTACCTCTCCGCCACCATCTCTATTTATCACGCTCGCCCGGCCAGAGAGGATATGACAAATTTCAGCACAACCCGTTCGGTCCGCGGTAAATCGGCCAGGGGTGCAATCCCATATCCCCACCTTTGTTAACCCATCAATGGATTCCCATAAGGGCTGTAATGCTTCTTCTTGTCCAGGCGTTAGTGTGGTGGGTTTAGGGGCAAATTCCCCTTTTGGGTATGCCAGCAAATCACCAAATGCCTTGAGGTCAATCATATGCTTCTCCCCATGAGATTAATTCCAAAAACATACTATGTATTCGTATATGCGGATAGTCTGTCATTGATGATTTTCAAAAACTGACTTTCAATTTTATCTGGTTTCACCTTGCGGCTGGTGATAACCGCCAATTCATGAAACACGCTCGGATGAAAAGGGCGACTGATGACATCATCTGCCATGGGTGCAACCGCATTTCAAAAAGGGTTGGGCGCTACAAATGCTGTGTGCATGCTTGCCGTCCTTCAATTTAATAAGAGTGCGGTAAATGAGAAATTAGCCAGCGCCGCTAACTATCTAAATATTAAGGGTGGATTTGAAGGCTTTTGTGACTTTGTTGACCAACTTAATGCGTCCCTTGGTATTCCGAAGTCCTTAACAGAACTGGGCATAAAGGATATGGATATTGATCGGGTTGTTGATGGGGCAATAAGTGACCCTAGTGCAGGCGGTAACCCTACAAAATTAACGCGTGAAAACACAAAAGAACTATTATTATCTTACAGTTAGGTGATCATTCTGCTCGTTTGATTTTAAAAAAGTGATTTCAGGCGCCTTGTTTTATCGAAAGCTTAAAACAAAAATATTTATTACCCTGAAATCAGCACTGAAGTCATGAGAGGGTGACCGCCTTTATTTAACTTGGTTTAAACCCCCAACAAAGGTATTCTACCGTTATAGAAAAATATATTGGAGGACATGTTAATGCTAAAACATATCTTAATTACAGCTGTGATGGTATCGGCTTCAATCACTTCTGCCTCAGCGGAAACCATCAGATGGGCGCGGGCAGGTGACGCCATTACCATGGATCCACATGCCCAAAATGAAGGGCCAACACATACTCTAAATCACCAGATTTATGATAGTCTGGTGCAAAGGGATATGAGTGGTGCAATGATACCTTCCCTAGCCACCGAATGGGCCGCACTCTCTGAAAACCCAAATGTCTGGCGCTTTAAGTTACGTCAAAATGTGACCTTTCATAATGGTGCTGCTTTTGATTCAGAAGATGTTGTTTTTTCAATTAATCGGGCCATGGCTGATGGCTCAGAGATGAAAGAACTCTTATCTTCTGTGCAGGATGTTCGGGCAGTGGATGCTTATACGGTTGATATTGAAACCAAAGGCGCAAACCCGCTTTTAGTGAACAACCTGACGAATATGTTCATGATGGATAAAAGCTGGTCAGAAGCAAATGATGTAATGACCCCGCATGATGTTGCTAAGGGTGAAACTAATTTTGCAACAATGAATACCAATGGCACTGGTGCATTTATGTTGGTGAGCAGGGCGGTGGATGAAAAAACTGTCTTAAAAGCTAACCCGAATTACTGGGGTAAAGATATTTATCCAAATCAGGTTACTGAAATTATATATACGCCAATTCAATCCTCCGCAACGCGGGTTGCGGCTTTGCTATCAGGTGATGTTGATCTTATTCAGGATGTTCCTGTTCAGGATCTGGGCCGTGTTGAAAGCTCTTCAGGTTTAAAACTTGCGACTGCTGCACAAAACCGAGTGATTTTCTTTGGGGTTAATACCACCAAAGGCCCAACGGCTGATCTGCGTGTTAGGCAGGCTATGAATATTGCCATTAATCGTGACGCGATAAAACAAGTTGTGATGCGTGGTCAATCTGATCCAACAGGGGTAATAATGCCACCATTTGTGAATGGTTGGACTGAAAAATTAAATGAATATCCTAAGTACGATTTGGATGAAGCCAAGGCACTAATGAAGGAAGCGGGTTATGGTGATGGATTTAGTATTGTTCTGAACTGTCCAAATGACCGCTATGTGAATGATGAAGCGATCTGTCAGGCAGCAGTAGGAATGATGGCTCAGATTGGTATCAAAGTGACGCTTGATGCTAAGCCAAAAGCCCAGCATTTTCCAATTGCTAAGGGCGGGGAATCTGATTTCTATATGCTAGGATGGGGGGTACCAACCTTTGATTCCCATTACATCTTTAATTTCCTGGTACATACTCAAACAGAAAATCGTGGATCATGGAATCCAACAGGATTTTCTAATGCAGATGTAGATGCGATGATTGTCAGTTTGGAATCCGAAACAAATTTGAATAAGCGAGATGAAACCATAGCAAGAATTTGGGCTGAAGTTCAGACCGCGCAAATTTATCTCCCTATTCATAATCAGGTTTTAAACTGGGGAATGTCAGAGAATATCAATTTTGATGTTCAACCTGAAGATCAACCACATTTCCAGTTTCTTACATTTAAGTAAAAAATGAATATGTTGCCAGCGCCAGTTATGGCGTTGGCAACATATATCAGTATCTGAACATGTTGATCATTATTCTCAAACGATTGATGCAGGCCGTCATGGTTCTGCTGTTTGTTGCTTTTATATCCTTTCTTATTTTTAGGTTTGTGGGTAATCCTGTTGAAAGCCTTCTGGGTCAGGAAGCCACTGTGGCACAACGTGCCGCCCTTGAAGAAGCATTAGGGTTGAATGAGCCCATTTATGTTCAATATGCAAAATTTGTATGGCGCGCATTACAATTTGATTTTGGTAATTCCTATCGTGGGGCATTACCTGTTGCAGAATTGATCGCCACACGCCTGCCAGCTACGCTTGAATTAGCGCTAACCTCAGCAACATTTGCCGTAATTTTTGGAGTTATTACTGGTATCTATACGGCAATTCATCGTGGTAGTTTTCTTACTAACCTCATTTTATCAACATCTTTGATAGGCGTGTCACTGCCCACATTCCTGATTGGGGTCTTATTGATCTGGTTATTTTCAGTTGAATTGAACTGGCTTCCCTCATTTGGTCGTGGAGATGTTGTCGATCTAGGATGGTGGTCTACAGGATTTTTAACATTAAGTGGATTGAAGTCGCTGATCCTTCCCAGCATCACTCTGGGGCTTTATCAAATGACACTAATCATGCGTCTAACACGTGCTGAAATGCTTGAAGTGTTGCAACAAGACTTTATCCGGTTGGCTAAATCTCTGGGACAGTCAAATCGACAGATTTATTTTTTTCATGCTCTGCCAAATATTCTTATTCCAGTTATTACCATTACCGGATTACAGCTTGGGTCAGTCATTGCCTTTGCTATTATTACAGAAACTGTTTTTCAATGGCCGGGCGTAGGGTTGCTGTTCATAAACGCCGTATATTTTGTTGATATCCCAGTGATGAGCGCATATTTGCTGCTTGTTGGATTTGCGTTTGTTGTAATTAATTTAGTGGTTGATCTGCTTTATCTGCTCATCGACCCAAGACTTCGTGACAGCCAAATGCGGGGAGAGAATTAAAAGTATGAATCGCTTTATGCAATCTGACTTTTTTTATCATTTCCGAAATACTCCGGTAGCAATGATATCTTTTGCTGTCTTCACATGCATTATTTTAGCAGCGGTTTTTGCAAATATTATTGCGCCATATAATCCATTTGATCCGGCTAGTTTGAATTTGATGAATGGGTTTACCCCGCCGATGCAAGCTAATGATTTCACCGGAGAGGTGTTCTTGATGGGCACCGATGATCAAGGGCGTGATTTGTTTTCAACAATTCTTTATGGGCTTCGCATTTCCTTATTTGTTGGCGTTATGGCGGTTGCCCTTGCCATGGTACTGGGTGTGCTATTGGGTCTAATCGCAGGCTTTCTTGGGGGATGGTTTGATGTGCTCATTATGCGATTTGCAGATATCCAGATGACCTTTCCTTCAATTTTGGTGGCTATGCTTATTTATGGTGTTGCAAAAGGGGTTCTGCCTCCTGATTTGCGATATGAAATGTCCATTACGGTATTGATTATTTCCATCGGTTTATCTGAATGGGTTCCTTTTGCTCGCACAGTTCGTGGATCAACACTTGTTGAAAAAGAAAAAGAATACATCATTGCGGCCAAAATGATCGGCCTTAATAAATGGCAAATCATGATCCGTCACATCTTGCCAAATGTGCTGAGTCCAGTTTTAGTGATTGCAACAATCACCTTTGCCCTTGCCATAATCGCAGAAGCCACATTGTCGTTTTTAGGGGTTGGTGTGCCAACAACAAAACCAAGTCTTGGGACATTAATTCGCATTGGGCAGGATTTTCTCTTTTCAGGAGAATGGTGGATATTGCTTTTCCCAGCCATCACCCTTTTGGCTCTTGCGTTATCGATTAATCTGTTTGGGGATTGGTTGCGTGACACACTCAATCCGAAATTAAAATAAGTAAAGTTGAACTGATGGCTAACCCACTTCTTGAAATTGATCAGTTAAGTGTGTCGTTACAAAAACGAAAACAGACGCTAAAGGCAGTCGATAATCTATCGCTTAAAATATATTCTGGAGAAATCTTGGGATTAGTAGGCGAGTCTGGTGCTGGAAAGTCAATGACGGGATCAGCTATTTTAGGTTTGATTGATCCACCTCTGTTTATTTCATCAGGTAAAATTATTTTTGAAGGTGAGCGTATTGATCAAAACACCAAGAATATACGCGGGTCAAAAATATCAATGATCTTTCAGGATCCACTTGTAAGCCTTAACCCTTTAAGAAGAATTGGTGATCAATTAGTCGAAACAATAATAACCCATTTTGATGTTTCAAAAACTCAGGCCTTTGAGCGTGCCAAATCTCTTTTAGAAGAAGTTGGGATTGACCCAAGCCGTATCAATGCATATCCGCATACCTTTTCTGGCGGAATGCGTCAGCGAGTTGTTATTGCCTTAGCTCTTGCTCCAGAACCTGCTTTGATCATTGCCGATGAGCCAACCACCGCATTAGATGTTTCGGTGCAAGCGCAAATCTTGGACCTTTTAAAGAAACTAGCAAAAGAACGGGGAACAGCAATTATTTTGATTACCCATGATATGGGAGTTATTGCTGAAACTACTGATCGTGTT
>Ga0255752_10001825_pt1 | contig 24330 bp, 16 predicted proteins | sample 011ome_25_FD_179952 | JGI IMG/M metagenome (GOLD analysis project Ga0255752, IMG submission 179952) | Coastal salt marsh microbial communities from the Groves Creek Marsh, Skidaway Island, Georgia - 011512CT metaG (version 2) | ecosystem: Environmental > Aquatic > Marine > Intertidal zone >... | reverse complement strand
AGTTCAAAAATAAATTGGAAAAAAATTGTTTAACAAGGTCAAAGATTATTTTAGAGTTGTACAGAGGGATTAAGCCGAATTTGTTCTTAGCAGGCTATTCGAAATTCATAAATGAAAACTTAGAGAATGAGTATTGTAAAGAATTGGTGAGCTCTAATATAAGTAGTCTGATTAAAATTCATTTATCGGAGTACGTAAATTTCTTTAAAGGAAGAATTGAAATAGTGGGATCAGTGGGTTATTACTTCAAAGAAATAGTCGAGCAAGTGTTTCTAAATTTTGGGTTTAATAAAGCTGTGATATTGCAGAAACCAATAGATGGACCTGTTTCTTATTATTTATCGAACAACTAGTACTGTTCCGGATTTACTAATAGGTTTCCCTTCAGCAGTTTCAATTAAAACGGTGTATAGGAAGATTTCATTAGTCACCGTTTCTCCATCATGGAATCCGTCCCATCCAGTATTGATATCTGTGGTCGTAAAAACTTCTTGGCCGAGCCGATTGAAAATTCTTAGCGAGTATGTGGTGTAATCCGCAAAACCTATGATAGGTAGGAAATAATCATTTGTTCCGTCAGAATTGGGTGTAAAAGCATTTGGGATATAAATAAGTTCTTTGGGTGAAACGCAAGTTTCATTAGATAAACTTATTTCAGAAATTAGGTAACTATTTATATTTTCAACAGCTTCAACATAATAACAGAAATTTCCGTCACTGCTTGCATTGTAGAACCTTGACAAGTCATCTTCAAATGTGGTGACAGTTGAGTGCAAAGTGGCAAGTAAGAGAGCCGTTCCATTTCCAGTTTTTCTGTAGATATTATATTCACGTATGTTTCCATCCCACGAGGTATAAGGGTTCCAAGAAATAGTTACTTTATAATTACTTTGATTTATATTGGCCTCTAGCAGGATTGTCTGGCTAGTGTTTGTTTCTTGATTTGTACCATTATTGCAACTATCTTTTGCAATTCCTTTATACGCATAGTTTCTCACACTTGTATTAACATTTCTGTCCGAGAATAAAAGTGGAGAACTACTATTGGGAGCGAAACCAATTTCGTTGAAAGTACTTCCGTTATCTGTCGACTTGTAAATAGTATAACCTTTTATCGTATTGGAGGGAGTGGTAAAAATTTTTAAATCAATTTTGTTTTCGTCATCTACTGTCACAGTCTGCAAATAATTTGTATCCGAAATGTATGGGTATATAGTGTTTGTACAAATCTTATTGGATAAGCTAGAATCACTTAGGTTTTGTGAAATAGCTTGTATCACAACGCAGTAAGTTGAGTCTGCTTTTACGTTGTTCAGAGTGAATGAATTTCCTGAAGTCATTCCTTTTCTAGTTGATTGACTTCCATTTATTGATTCTAAAATATGATAAGTTAATATTCCTGAGGACCATCCGCTGTATGAATTCCAATTAAAGGTAATGGTTTTGTCGCAAGCTTGGTATGCTTGTTGAACATATATAGAGCAATGAGGATTGCTCATGGCACTGGTATTTGGAGTAAGTGGCGTTCCGTAGTAGCAGGAGTCAAAGGCAGCAACTCCAAAACATTCACTTTCATTACCGGCAGTGGATAAGGGATAAACGTAGCTAGTGTTGTTTATTCCGTAAACTGTGTCAATTGGCACCCAAGATCCACCGATGTTTTTAAGAATAACATAGCCTCTGGTGTCATTTGGTCTTGATGGATTCCAACGAATGGTTCCTACATTTAATGAGGTATCCACTGTAACGCTCCTAATTGTTGGAGGGTAAGGAGGAATAACGTCACTGAATGTTTTTCCGTCAACACTGGAGACTGAAGCACAGGAAGTATTGGAGTTGGTGACCCGATAATTGATAGAATCGTTACAGATGGTAATGGTGTCTCTGTAATATTCATTTCCGTAGGGAACGGAGTCAATTAAAGTCCAAGTTCCAAGGGGATATTCCCTAAATATTCTATACCAATTACTGGCAGTAGGAGAATTAATTGGCGAGAAAACTGGATTCCAATTAAGTATCGCCATCCCATTTGAAGGGTTGTTTACAAACAATTTTATGGATGAAACGGTATCTGAAAAATTGGTTGAAGGTACAGAACTGTTTGTGCTAACGACATAGCGAAAGGAGGATGTTTGTCCTAGTGTGGTTGTGTGCGTGAAACTGGTAATTAATCTGTTTGAAATTACTTGAAGAGATACCATTCCTCCGGAGGTTACCTCAAAAATTTCATAGTTTACAAAAATTCCTGTGGGGTCTAATACACTTTCCCAAGTGATTGTGATATTTCCGTTTGGTAGAACGGAAACACAATTTATTTTAGGTCCTGGTAAATTTCCAAATGAAAAAAATGATACCAGAAGAAAACAAACAAAAAATGATATGTGCTTAAGTTTCGTGATAGTTAAACTGTTCTTTTTTATTAGGACGTAAAAATAGGGATTTAGTTGCTCATTTTTGTTCAATAGTAAAACAATAAAATAACGGAATTATTGTTAAAAAGTATGTTATTTATTTTCTTTAGAGTCGCTAGGAAAACCTCGGATATAGTCGTATTTTAACATTCTAATTTCGATCATTAAATCAAAGCCTAAAAACGTATGTCACAAAACGATACTTACAATGAAGACAGTATAAAAACCTTAGATTGGAAGGAGCACATTCGCCTTAGACCAGGGATGTATATTGGAAAATTAGGGGATGGGTCTTCGGCTGATGATGGAGTGTATATTTTGATCAAAGAGGTTGTCGATAACTGTATCGATGAGTATGTGATGGGTTATGGAAAAAAAATCGAGATTAAAGTAAAGGATTCTACCGTCACAATCCGAGACTATGGGAGAGGGATTCCATTAGGAAAAATGATTGATTCTGTTTCAAAGATAAACACTGGAGCAAAATATGATTCGAAGGCGTTTAAAAAATCTGTAGGACTAAATGGGGTTGGAACTAAGGCGGTAAATGCTCTTTCTTCCACTTTTAGAATTGAAGCATATAGAGAGGGGAAGGCAAAAAAAGCGGTATTTAAAACGGGTGTTCTGGAAGAGGATTTGCCCATTGTAGATACGGATCAAGCAAATGGTACTTTTGTTCAGTTTGAAGCTGATGCCACTGTCTTTAAAAATTATAATTTTAGGTTCCCTTTCATTGAAAAGATGATATGGAATTATTGCTATTTGAATCCTGGTCTGGCAATTTATTTTAATGGGAACAAATTTTTATCAAAAAATGGATTGTTAGATTTATTGGAAAACAACATGGATGCTGAGCCGTTGTACCCAATAATTCATCTAAAAGGCGAAGACATTGAAGTAGCCATAACGCATGCAAGACAATACGGAGAAGAGTATTATTCGTTTGTTAATGGACAGCATACCACCCAAGGTGGAACTCATCAAAATGCTTTTAGGCAAGCTTATGTAAAGGTAGTTAGAGATTATTTTAATAAAAACTATGAAGCGGTTGATATTAGGGCTTCCATTGTTGCGGCAATTTCGGTAAAGGTTATGGAGCCAGTTTTTGAATCTCAAACAAAAACTAAATTGGGGTCCAACGACATAGAGCCTGGAGGGAAATCAATGAACGCTTTTGTGAATGATTTTTTGAAAGAAAAGTTGGATAACTTTCTGCATAAAAACCCTGAAGTAGCAGAATCTTTGGAAAAGAAGATTAAGCAATCGGAGAAGGAGAGGAAAGAGTTGACAGGGATAAGAAAATTGGCGAAGGATAGAGCCAAAAAAGCTAATTTGCACAACAAAAAACTCCGCGACTGCCGAGTTCATTTGACGGATAAGAAAAACGAAAAGCATTTAGATACTTCTATTTTTATTACCGAGGGTGATTCTGCAAGTGGATCCATTACAAAATCAAGAGACGTAAACACACAGGCGGTTTTTAGCTTAAAGGGAAAACCATTAAATTCTTTTGGACTTACAAAAAAAGTTGTGTACGAGAACGAAGAGTTTAATTTAATTCAGGCTGCACTTGATATTGAGGATGGTTTAGAAACCTTGCGTTACAACAATGTCATTATTGCGACAGATGCGGATGTAGATGGAATGCACATTCGATTGTTACTACTGACTTTTTTTCTTCAATTTTTTCCTGATTTAATAAAAAACGGACATGTCTATATTCTTCAAACGCCTTTGTTTAGAGTTCGAAACAAAAAAGAAACCAGATATTGCTACACGGAGGAAGAACGACAATCGGCAATGAATGAATTAGGTAAAAATCCCGAAATCACGAGGTTTAAGGGGTTAGGTGAGATTTCACCAAATGAGTTTAAATATTTTATTGGGGAGGATATTCGATTAGAGCCAGTCTTGATAAACAAAGAAGCGACCGTAGCCGAATTGCTTGAGTTCTATATGGGTAAAAATACTCCTGATAGACAAAAATTTATCATTGAAAATCTAAAAGTGCTAGAAGAGGATATCTAAGTTTCGCTCTTGTAGAAAGTTGACAGGGAATGGAATAAAATTGTACAATGAAAAAAACCGTGTTTAGAGACAAACAATTATTCCTTTCACTTGCTTTTATTTCTCTTGTTGTCATTGCTTTACGAGCTTTTCAAGTTCCGCTTTTTCACGATGAAGTTCGTACGTTCAATCATTTCGTGAAGTCTGGAATTTTATCGCCTTTTAGTGCATACCGAGCCGCTAACAATCACTTGGTCAATAGTGTGTTAGCAAGGTGTTCTTACCTTATTTTCGGAGACTCTCCTTTTGCGTTGCGCCTCCCCAATGTACTTTCGTATCTGGTGTATCTTGTTTTTGTATTTCGGATAGGAGATTGGTTTCGCACCAGATTGTCCAAGTGGACTTTTTACCTTGCGCTGCTTTTCAGTTTTCATTTTATTAGTTTTTTTGGGCTCTGCAGAGGCTACGGAATTGGTTTTACGAGTCTAGCAGCTGGGATTTTTTATTTGGGTAGTTTCACTCAAAAACCTACTGTAAGAAATTTGTTATTCGTATTGGTTGGATTTGGTCTTGCCCTGTATTCCTTTTTCTCACTTTTATTACCCTACCTTATCATGTTGGGAGTGGTTATTTATACCTTGGTACTTCATCGTAAGCATGTATCCAACAAACAATGGATTGGTTTCTTCGGGTTACTTTCTGCATTAATTTTAGCCTTGGGATATGCAATTCATATTCTTCTTTATTACAAAGGTTACGGAATACTGTGGTTTGGATTTTTAGATGGATTTTGGAAAAACACCGTTATTTCGTTGCTTCAATTAATGTATGAGCCAGGAATCTATCTGGGTGTTTTAGAGGTTCTTTTAGTGTTGTTTTTTGGAGTGATTTGTTTCGGTTTTGTGCGATATTTTAATCCAAAACAATGGATTTCCAAACAGAATCTGTTTGCTGTATTTTTGATCTTGACAATTGTAGGAGTTTTACTGATGGCTTGGATTTTTAAGGTGAATTATCCTTACCAAAGAACAGGATTGCATTTGTATTTTTTCTTGGTTGGAGCTGTATGTTTTGCAGTAGACTCAATCAAAGATAGTCGTGTTCGGATCTATACATTATTTCCTTTTTTGATGATTCCAGTGCACTTTGTTGCTAGTTTCAATCTTGATTACATTAGCCTTTGGCAGGAGGATACGTTGCCGTATTCTTTTTTTGATACCATGGAAATTGCGGAAAAGTCGAAGCCAGAGAATCATAAAAGTTCGCTCTATATTGAGGGAACAGCCATTTCGGTTTGGAGCTATGGAGTGTACAAATGGCATCCAGAATTACCGGTATGTTCGTCCAATATTGACACCAATTCGAGGAATTACGATTACATCATCGACCGCAAGGTAAATATGAAAAACATCGCCCATTTGTATGATTCGATTGATGGGCAACCGTTTTCGGATGTGATCCTGTACCAAAGAAAAAAGACGGTCGAAAAAACACGTTGGAAAGAGCTAGAATTGGATACGATTGTCACTCAAAACAAGGACCAGTGGTTTGCCAATTTGTTGATAGATTCCCTTCCTTCCTCCTCGCTCTGGTTCGATTTGGATTTGAATATCAGGTTTGTAGATTATCCCATGCATGTGTATGTGGTGTTTTCGATGGAGAATCCCGAAACGCACGAAAAATATTCGTACAAATTCATAGAAATGGACAGATTAATTCATTGGAATCAAGAAAATCACAAAATATACACAGAACTGGCGAATGATTTGCCGCTGGACAAACCAGTAGAAGTAAAGGTGTATTTGTGGAATAGGTATGAAAGAACTTATACCCTTGGAAATAGTACATTAACTATCTATACTCTAAATAAATGAAGGTAATAGCTAATCTTTGGGTGAAATGATTGTTACGTTGAAATCATCAATCAAAAGTGGTTCGTTGTCCTTGTTCCAAAAATAGACTAAAATTTCACCGGTTAAGTGATCCTTTTTTGAAATTGTCTTTTGTAGAAAAATATGTTGCCATTTTTTTCTATTTTTCACGCCAACGGGAATCCAAAAATCGTTCTGTGTATGTTTCGTTTCTACTACAAGATCGGCAATCTTTCCCCCATATTTTGTTTTAGCTTGAATCCAGATAATTATTTTTTCGTTGTGGGTTTTCTTCCAGATGGAGTCTAAGGAAATTTTGTAGGTGTAAGAAAATTTATCCTTGTTGATGAGGTTAGCTGATTTGCTTTGAAAACCCGGCTCACTTCTTTCGAACCAATTGTCGAGACTTTGTGTTTCAAAATCCGCATAATCGGAAAAGAGCTCATTGACTTCCTGTTTCTGAAACTTGTTGAAAGGAGCCAAAGTAGCCGAGTCCGATTGAATTTCGTTTTGAACAATTTGGTACGAATAACCTTTTTCTTGACTAGGATAAAACACTTTTCGAAGTCTGAAACTTTTCGTTTTTCCGGAAAAAGTAGGGGAGCAAATCTCGTTAAAAAATGGTGAAATCCAGAGCCCATCCGTGGCAGTATTGGGTAAAAAACGGTAGGTAAATATTCTACCGTCTTCGAGCATATAATCAATTTCGTACAAATCGTCTTTGTAGAAAAAAGTCCTGAGTTTATCTATCGAAGTAGACTCTAATGTTATTTTGCAACGAACAAAACTTTTTGTGATAGGAACATCGATCCATTGACCAAAAAGAGCCTTTTTTATCTCTTCGGCTTTTTCGATAAAGTTGTTTGGTTTCTTTTTTTTACGAAATAAATGAAAGGAAGGACTGAGGTAAACCGATTCGTAATTGGTCAATATATTTTCGAGAACCAAGGGTTCGTCATTTAGCAAAAGTCTACTGTCAAATGACCCAATGTTTCCCTCGTACTTATCTGGATAAAAATGCCATAGGATAAATTCGGGAGCTTTTTTTCCTTGATAGTGTTCACTTGCCAACTTCGAAACCCATTGCGAAGAAGAGGCGCCAATTTCGATGGTTTTTCGGGGTGACCAATTTAGCTCGTTTATTTGGGCATAATTATGTTCCCATGGATAAAAATCAATGGTGTTGTTCCCTATGATGGTTTTCACTTCTGTGGGTAAAATAAGAGGTTGTAAATTTATTCTAGTTATCTTTTTTTGTTTGTGGATGTGTTCATTTCCTTGTGCCAATTGAAATATATTTGAGATGCCTTCAAAACCAAAAGAAATGCCGTTGTAACCACTGATATTCCGATAATTTGTCCAAAATAATAACACGGTAACCGTTCCGTAAAGAGCGATTTTCCATTTGTTGTGGGCAGAAAGTAAGTACGCTATCCCAAAAAATACAAAAGTAAAATACAGCAGAATTCCGTTGTGACTCGAATCCTCCCTCACCATGGCATGCTTCCACATCATAAAAAAAGAAGGTAGTAGCAACACAAAAAGATGTCTGTGCGATTTTTGCTGAAAAACAAACCAAAAACCTCCTATCAAGAAAAGATACCCGCCAATAGCCCACCAATTGTTCATTGGATGAAGGGCCAAGGAAGAAGAGTAGCCAGAAGAAATGGCGAATGCATTGAAAAAATGTGTGATAACCTTGTGAATACTACCAAAAACCAAAAGGCCAACGAGCAAAACCGTGAAGGCCGAAACCAAGGAGCCTTGCCACAACTTTTTCCACTTTTTGGACTCCAGAAAGTTCAGTAATAAAGTCATAAATAGGATCGAAAAACATGAAATTCCGATTGATGTTTTGATTGCAAAGCCCAAATATGCGAGCACACTCAAAGCTATTAGGAATAGGAAGTTTTTGTTTTTTAAATAATTCAAACTGAGCAAACTACTTAACGCCACAAAGGTAATATCGTATCCTATGCAGGCAGCCACACAAGCCACAACTACTACTGATGCTATGTTCTCAACCTTATTTCTGGAGCGAATTAGAGAAAAAAGAAAATAAATGGTTGATGTTTTAAGAATGGAAATGAACAGGTAGGCAAGCAACAAATTGTTGGCAATAGGCAGTGGCATTTTTAAAAAACCTAGCACACCAATAGGATATACCACCTCTGAAAGTCGGTCGTAATCCTTCGCAAACAAATGGTTAAGTCCCCATGTATAAGAGGAGTCAAGCCCGGGAGATGAAACAAGATTAAAGTTTGGGAATGTTAGAACAACTATCAGTAAAGTGAATACGCCAATTTTCACGCTGTTTTGAGTCCTTAACATGATTAAAATCTTGATTATTTTGAGTAGTAAATAGAATCTCTTGTTTTGAAAATTACTCAAATTTTATTAACTTCTTACTGGTTTTGAAAATAAACATAAGGGTTTCGTTCATTTCTTTAATTCCTAACCTTTCAAATTAGGAATCTGATTATACGAACGATTTGTCTAAATCTTACAAGCTCCGAATTAAACAGTAACAGTGAACTTGTTATTTCGTATATTGTGATGTCAATGGGGAACGGAATTGAATTAGGCTCCAAACAAATAATAATTACAAAATGAAAACATTCATTCTCATAATTATACTTAACCTTATTTTTTTTAATGGGATTCTTTTTTCACAAGAAAAAGAAAATAGCTCCCTTTTTCTATTTGTTGATGAAGTACAATTATCGGTAAACCATACTTTTTCAACTGTTCATGAGACTAGACTTGGATTTGGACTTGGCATGTATAATATTTTAAAATCAACAAAAAGATATTCTGTAATAACAGGAGTTGAGTTTAATAGTTCAAGTTTATTTGTTGATTTTTTAATACTTAATAAATATTCAGCTGTTTCTGATGTAGAATTTAATTTTAACTCTATTGTTTTGCCTTTGTGGATAAGAAATAGACTTGGTAAAAAAGAATTATTTATAATTGATTATGGTCTTTTACTAGATTTTGGATTTCTATCAAGATGGAAAGGAACGAAATATCAGAGTACACCGGTAAGTGGAGTTAAGGAGTATTCTTTTGTCGAAAAGTACAATATGTTTTCGCCAGGTATTCATTTTGGTGGAGGATATAAATTTTCAGTTAGTTCGTATCAATTATACTTAAAAGCCAATTTAAAGTGGATGATTTTTAAATATGAAAATAATGATAGGAACCCTGGTTTCCGTCATCAATATATATCTTTTTCTCTGGGATTCAGTAAGAAATAAAATAGAATAATTTTGTTTTCAATTGATGCAGACTCAAAATATTGCTGTTTTAAATTTATCTAAAGATTGTGTACTTCAAATTATCCCCGAGGAATTATTGGTTCATTGTTTTGAGAGCTTGAACTTTTCATTTTTTTAAAGTTGGAAATTGTTCTAATTTTAACAAAGCTATTTATGAAAAAAAATCTATACATTCTCCTCTCCACTTTGGTATTTATTTACCTGTTGGTCAGGGCAATTTATGTTCCGTTGGTTCACGATGAAATAGCTACTTTTTTTTATTACATACAGATGCTGGATGTAAATCCATTGGCTGGGGCAAATCCAGATGCTAACAACCATATTTTGAATTCATTGTTGGCGGGAATTTCTCACAAATATTTGGGTTATTCAGCTTTTGCAATTCGATTACCCAATATACTTTCGTTTGTTTTCTACGCTTTTTTTCTATGGAAAATTGGTCAGTTTTTAAGTGATAAATGGATTCAAGTTGCTTTTTACGTTAGTTTATTGTTTGCAGTATATTTCGTTCAATTTTTTGCACTTTCTCGTGGATATGGAATGTCCATGGCTTTTTTGTTTGGCGCCTTTTATTATGGTCTCACTTTGTATCAAAAAGCTTCTGGGAAGAATGTGGCTTTTGGATTGTTATGTATGACTTTGGCTGTGTTTGCCAATATGAGTTTGCTTCCGTTGGTGTTGTTGTTGGCATTGGTAATGGCGATTTTGGTCGTTAAAAGATCCAAAGAATACCGCATCGTGAGTCCTATTTGGATAGTTCCAGCTGCACTTTTTTGGTTAGTAGGAATGTATTACGCCATTAAAATTTCTTTCAAAATGAAAGAGGAAGGTTCTTTGTATTACGGTGAATTAGATGGTTTTTGGGATATTACAGTAAAATCTCAACTTCTTATGTTGTTCGAGAACGACAGCCCGGTTCCTCAATTATTTGTCAGTCTAATTTTGCTCGTCCTTTTGGGAATATTCATCCGGGTATTAAGTAAAGACAAATTCACTTCCATTTTTAAGACTCATTATTTCTTTTTCTATTTATTAATCGGTTCCGTTATTGGAATTGAATTAATGGCTAGGGTTCTCCATGTTAATTATCCAGAAGATAGAGTGGGCATGTACCTCATACCTCTTGTCATAGGAAGTCTATGTTTTGGAGCAGATAGAGTTAAAAAACCCTCCTCTGCTTGGCTTTTGCTTCCATTAATTGTGTTTCCAATTCATTTTTTTGTAACTCTCAATATAGAAAAATCATCTTTGTGGCAAGTCGAGTATATTCCAGAAAGGTTTTATGAAACGATAAAGAACGATGCGAGTCATGAGAGGTATGGAGCCACAGTTGGAGGAGATGGTCAGCGAATCTTTACTTATTCACAAAAAATATATGCTGATACAATTTCGCCCAAACCCAATATGATGCAGCTGTGGCAAAAAACTTTGTTCGACAGCAACTTGAATATTGTGTTGCCCAATCACCCGGCCCAATATTTTGATTATCTCATTTGTAAACCACAGTATGTACAAAGCGTATTGCACTTGTTCGATTCAATTGATTATGCTGAATCCACAAAATTTAGGCTTTACAAGAGAAAACGAACTCCAGAAATCACGAAACTTCGTGAGTTTGTGACTGAGGCAAAGAGTGAATCTTCGCAGGAGTTTATCGAGTTTTACCATCAGCGATTTGATTCTATTTCATTTGACGCTATGCAGCTAGGGCTCGAAATGCAGTTACAATCATTGAGTCATCCATTCAGAGCGAGAGTTGTTGCTGAAATTCGCAATACATCTACAGGTGATAAAATTGATTATCAGTTTTTTCAATTGAATTGGTTGTATAACAGAACTGAGCAAAACGAGCGCGTAGTTCAGCGATTTGTTTTTAATAATTTGAGGCACTTTGTAAAAGAATCGCCCATCGAAGTTGTCTTCTACCTATGGAATATCAATAGAAAGCCTTACACATTGTATCATGCAAAGGTAGAGGAGTTTCAGGTGAATGATTAAGTATTTGTATCTAAGTGAGTGAAGCTATTTTTAATAAAATGAGGGAGCTACTAGGTGTTTATTTATCTCTTATTTTGTGAATTAATTTGTTTAAAACATACTGCGGCTTAAGTCTATAAAGTTGGTCGAAATTCTTATTTTTATAGGGTATAATTGTTGCGACCAACATCAAGTAAAAATTATTCATTTTCAATTAAATAAATGGCAGAAGAGATAGAAGACATACATCCAGAAGAAAATAACCAAGAAGAGGGAGGTAATTCAGGACAGAATAACAATATCATTTCTGTGAGTGGAATGTACAAAGAGTGGTTTTTGGATTATGCTTCCTACGTCATTTTGGAAAGAGCCGTTCCTTCATTGGAGGATGGGCTGAAACCAGTTCAGCGAAGAATCCTTCATTCTATGAAAGAAATGGATGATGGACGATACAACAAAGTAGCAAACATCATTGGAAACACGATGAAATATCACCCTCACGGGGATGCTTCTATTGGGGATGCTTTGGTACAATTAGGTCAGAAAGAATTGCTGATAGATATGCAGGGGAACTGGGGGAATACCCTCACAGGAGACCGAGCAGCCGCAGCTCGATACATTGAGGCTCGATTGTCTAAATTTGGATTGGAAGTTGTGTTTAATCCTAAAACTACCAAGTGGATAAAATCGTATGACGGAAGAAACAACGAACCTGTAAATTTGCCAGTAAAATTTCCGTTGCTCTTGGCTCAAGGTGCAGAAGGAATTGCTGTAGGATTATCTACCAAAATACTTCCGCATAATTTTGTGGAATTGATCGATGCTTCTATCCGTGTGCTTCAAGGAAAGAAAACGAATATCTTGCCAGATTTCCTAAACGGAGGAATGGGAGATTTTTCGGATTACAACGAGGGAATGCGAGGAGGAAAAATCAGAGTAAGAGCCAAAATTAGAAAAGAAGATGCTAAGACTCTCGTTATCCACGAAATACCGTATGGAACTAACACCAGTAATCTGATAGATTCAATCATCAAGGCGAATGACAAAGGGAAAATTAAAATTAAGAAAGTAGAAGATAATACTGCGGCTGAGGTAGAAATTGTGATTCATTTACCTTCGGGGATTTCTCCGGATAAAACTATTGACGCTCTGTACGCATTTACCGATTGTGAAATTTCTATTTCGCCTAATGCATGTATTATTGAAGACAATGAACCCAAGTTTATTACGGTAAACGAGATGCTCAAAAACAACACGGACGACACCGTGAGGTTGTTGAAAATGGAATTGGAAATAAAGCTAAGTGAGCTGCAAGAGCAATGGCATCATTCTTCCTTGGAGAAAATATTTATCGAGAATAAGATTTACATCGAATTTGATGGAAAAACCTATGAGGAAGCCATTGAGGTGACTCATAAGTTGCTGAAGCCTCACATTAAGCATTTGGTAAGAGAAGTGACAGACGAGGATGTAGTTCGGCTTCTTGAAATAAAAATGAGAAGAATTACCAAGCACGATGGCGACAAGGCAGATACCTATATCGCTTCTTTGGAAGAGCAAATTGCCGAAGTAAAAGAAAAATTAGCAAATCTCATTGAGTATGCGATTGAGTATTTCAAAAACCTAAAAAAGAAATACGGAGCTGGGAAGGAGAGAAGAACAGAGATCAGAACATTTGACCAAGTGGATAAGGCAAAAGTGATTATTTCCAACAAAAAGCTTTACGTAAATAGAGCCGAAGGATTTGTTGGAACCACCCTCAAGAAAGATGAATTTGTTGAGGATTGTTCTGATATTGATGACATTATAGTATTCCGAAGAGATGGAGTGATGATGGTGAGCAAAGTGGCCGATAAGCACTTCTTTGGAAAAGATATCTTGCATGTGGCAGTTTGGAAAAAAGGGGACAAGCGAACTATTTACCACATGATTTATCAGGATGGGACGACCGGTCCCTCGTACATGAAAAGATTTAATGTAACCAGTATTACTCGAGACAAAGAGTACGACTTAACAAAGGGAACAAAAGGTTCTAAAGTGCACTATTTTACGGCAAATCCAAATGGAGAGGCCGAAGTAGTGCAAGTGGCACTCCGACCAAGACCTAATATCAAGAAACTGAAATTTGAAATAGATTTTGGAGAGCTATTGGTGAAAGGAAGAGGAAGTAATGGTAACAGGGCCACCAAACATTTAATTAGCAAAGTAGTTCAGAAAGAGCAAGGAGACTCAACTTTATCAGCCCGAAAATTGTGGTATGACGATATTGTAAGAAAACTCAATGTGGAAGAAAGAGGGGAGTTTCTAGGGGAGTTCAAAGGAGACGATCGAATTCTAGTGATTACACAAGCGGGAGAATACAGACTGTATCCGTTTGATTTAAATATTCATTTTGCCGAAGACATGATTCATATCGAAAAATGGGTGGTGGACAAACCAATGTCTGTTATCTATTGGGATGGTGAAAAGGAAAACTATTACGTCAAGAGATTTTTACTTGAGGATTCTGATAAACCAGTATTTTTTATTTCAGAACATCCAAAATCGCATTTAGAAATTGCCTCTACTGATTGGAAACCCGTTGTAAGGCTTCAATTTGACGGAAGGACCAATAAAAGGGATGATGAAGAGGTGTTGCTCGAGGAGTTTATTGCCATCAAGGGATTGAAAGCCTTGGGGAATAAACTGACCAATTACAAAGTAAAATCTATTGATGTACTAGATCCTATCCCTTTTGAACCTGAACCAAAAAAGGAGGAGGAAGCAACAAAAAAGGAAGAGAGTTACGACAAAGTTGGAACCAACAATACGGATACCAATAAAAACGAGCAGGAGGAAGACGAAACTCCACCACCTCCAACTAGTATTGGTGACGATGGACAAGCCTCTCTGTTTTAATAACTATCATGAAATACTACCTTATTGTCATAAGGCATTACCTTAATTTCTTGTCCTTTCTTGCTCCCAATTTTGCTGGAAAACAAGCTGTTTTGGTTTTTTCTAAAGTCAGAAAAAAGAATATCCGAAAAAAAGAACAAGAGTTTTTTAACCAAGCCAACTCATTTTGGGTGGAGCGTGAAGGCGAAAATATTTCGTGTTACGAACTAGGAAATCCTGAGGGGAAATTATTGTTTTTGGTACATGGATGGGAAAGCAATCCTGGGTGTTTTACCCAATTTTTACCTCATCTTGGGAAGTATCGCATTATTGCGTTTACACTTCCAAGCCATGCCCACAACAAAGAAACTCACACGCATCTATATGAGTGTAAAGATGCGTTTAAATTGGTGTTGAATCATGTGTCGCCCACACAAGAATTTCATGTAGTGGCGCACTCTCTTGGCTCTTCCGTGGCAACCTTTGCCCTTTCCGAAACTAATTACAAAGCAGATAAACTTGTGTTTTTGTCCGCTAACAACGATATGATTCAGGTGTTTCAAGACTTTCAGAAATTGCTCGGATTCAATAATCGCGTGTTCGATTTAATAGCAAAGCGAATAGAAAAAATAACAGGTACAAAGCTAGTCGAAATGACTGTGGAGTCTAGACTTAAAAATTTAAAATTCAATGAATTGCTATTGATTCATGATAGGTATGACAAAATTATTCCATTCGAAAAGTCAGAAACACTGAGCAAGAATGTTCCAAATTCTACACTCATCCCGTTTGAACGAATAGGGCATTACCGAATGTTATGGAATAATGAAGTACTTGCAGAAGTACTAAAATTCTAGTGCCAATTAGAAAATGGATTCTTGCTGAGTTGAGAATTAAAGTATTTATTCTCCTGCGTAACTTCCTTGCCTACCCAGCTTGGAAACTCTATGTGTTCATTCTTGTCTTGCAGTTCTACCTCGGCCACAATTAAGCCTTTATTTTCTAGTTCAAACTCGTCAATCTCCCATTTGTGGTTATGGTGCTCGATAATAAATCGAGTTTTGGATAAAATAGGTTTTTCGCACAAGGCGAGTAATTCTTTGCCATCAGAGAGCGGAATTTCATACTCATATTCTTCTCTCACACTTCCAATAGATTTGCTTTTGATGGTCAAAAAAGCTTGAGTATTGGAAATTCTTACACGAACTGTTCGTTCTGGGTGGACGCTCAAATATCCTTGAGAAATACTCTGTTTTGCCTGGATATTGTTTCTCCAAGAATCGTTTTTTACTAAAAATTTTAGTTCTATTTCTACTCCCATTTTTTTACAGAATATCGTAAAGCGACTGTACTTTCAGTGCATTGGAACTTGTGTATCCCTCTCCAAATTTGGTTCCAATAATTCGTCCAAATTGTCTTGCTCTGCCTTCTAGGAAGTCCATGAATTCTTTGCTCGAAATGGGGGTTTGCGGCTCCTTGTTTTCGGGATTATAAAACTGAGAAGAATAAGCTAAAATAGAGTCCATTTTAGCAGGCATTTCCTCGGTGATATCTATCACAAAATCTGGTTGGATGTACTCGTCTTGGATGTAATGAAAAACTTGCTTGGGTCTCCATTTTTCCTGTGGTTTTCCCTCAATTTCTGTTGGTATTTTAGCCAATCCCGATAAGAATGCAGCTCTTTTTACTAGTTCACTTCCCCGGCCATGATCGGGATGTCTGTCGCTAATAGCGTTACATAAAACTAGCTCTGGCTGATATTTTCTTATCATTTCTATTACACGTATCAAGGAATCTTTGGATTGTTCGAAAAAACCATCTCCTAAATTCAGATTTTCTCTTACGCTATTGCCAATTATTTTTGAGGCAGCCTCGGCTTCTTGGCACCTAATCTTTCGGCTTCCACGCGAACCCAATTCACCTTCCGTTAGGTCAATAATTCCTACTTTACTCCCTGATTTGATGTGCTTAATGAGTGTGCCACTGCACGCCAATTCTATATCATCTGGATGTGCCGCGAAGGCTAAAATATCTAGTTTCATGGGGTAAAGATACGGAATTAGAAAAAGTAAATTGTTAGTCTAGATTAACAAGTTTTTTTCTTTGTAAAATAAAGTATGTGCCGATAGAAAGCAAACAATATCCCAAGAAGAAATACAACCCGATTAGTGTTGTGCTTTCGGTTTGGATTCCAATGTTGAGGTTGTTGAACGATAAAAATGCCAAAAAGCAAGCGGCAACAAATATATCAGCCATGCTATATTTTCCCATGTAGGTAGCAATTTTCAATAATCGTTTTTGTTCCGATATTTTTTTTGAAAACAAAAAGGAATAAAACAAAGCAAGTTTGGCAAATGGGAAAACTACACTAAACAACAAGATGCAGCTTCCAACAATCCAGTTTCCATAAGCAAAGAGCGATTGAATGAGTTGAATCACGGTTTTGCTTTGATAAAAAAAGTAAACTTTGCCCTCAAAGGTTTTGGATAAACCGTACCCAATATCCAAGGTAAGGTTGTTTAGAAATGCCCCTAACTCAATAAAGGGAAGTAGAATTCCGGTAACGAGACACAGGGACGAAACATTGAGCAGAACAAATCCAAAGTGTAAAGCCGAGGATTTATTTAATCGGAAAAGAATAAAAAAAGTAAAGAAATAAATAGTCATCCACCCTGCAAGCAGCGAACCGTAAAAGGTTGCTTTTTGCTTGGCTCTCACTGCTTTTTTCCATTTGTCGGTGCTCGATTGCTGTGTTGTTAGCCATTCATTGGAGTTGAGATAGTCTTTTACATCAAGAAGACTCGATTGAAAATTTAGCTCGCTGGCATAGGCTATTTTGTAGCGTTGGAATTTTTTTGAGAAATGGTTTGTTTCGGCAATTAAAAAGAAGCCTACAAGTAGTAGTAACAAAGTACTTAGTGCAAAGAGTGATCTTTTCATTTTGTTTCAGTAGATTTTATTATGCCTTTTTCGGAAAGGAGAATAGCTACGTCTCTGGTTCCCTTTATTTTTGAGAAAATTAAAATCATCATAACCGTAATAGGTACCGAAAGAATCATCCCTATAATTCCCCAGATTGCTCCCCACACACTCAAGGAGAGAATAACAACCAATGAGCTTATGTTTAAGGAATTTCCCATCATCTTTGGTTCCAAAAAGTTGCCGACCAATAATTGAATAATTCCCACGAATACTAAGACCAAAATAAAGGGAGTGAAATCGCTTCCGCCATATTGTACTAACGCCATAAGGGCAGGAAATAATGTGGCGATAAGCGAACCAATGGAAGGAATAAAATTGAGAATAAAGATGCACGCTGCCCAAAAGAAAGCAAAATCGATTCCAATTAATTTGAGAACGGCAAAACTACAGACAGCCGTGATAAGACTCAGCAGAGTTTTAATAGAGATGTATTTGCTTAAGGATTGGTCTATTTCGATAAGCAATTCGTTTACTTCATGGAATTCATTGGGTTTTTCGTACACAGCTTTCAGTTTTTTTACAAAACTGGTTTCTTCCAATAAAATGAAAATGAGGTACAACAATATCATGAAAGTACTTGAGAATAGCTCTGAAAACGAATCCAAAAGGTTTTTGCCAATCGAGGTAAGATCAATGTCGCCGATGAAATTATTGAGGTTTTCTCCTATATTGAGTCCAAAACTTGATTCTAGTTGGTTCGCCACTTTTTCGAGATTCTCTTGATAGTTGGGAGCTTCGTTGTAAAGATCTTGAACATTGGATATTATTAAATTAGAAATCAAACCAATTACAAACAAGATGAAAATAGAGGCAATCCCTGTTTTTACACCTCTGGGCACTTTGTTTTTAACCCAAGAAGATTTATCCATAAATTCTCGAATTTCTTTAATAATGAACCAAAGAAATGTTGCTAGAATAAGTGGTAGCATTATCCCTTTTCCGATAATGAGGAGAGTGATAACACAAAAAATAATAAAGAATATTAGTCCAATTTTTTGTAATTTCATACTAGATTTTAACAGTGTTTCTTTAAAAGTACGTAAGAATTCCTGTTTTACCATAAAAAAAATATCCCTTGAAAAAATTTGAAATTCCCGAAAAGTACAAAGCTTCCATTATTGGGGAGATTAAAGAAAAAAGAAAATCGGAAGATCGCATGAAAAAGGACTTTTCTCCTTCAAAACTTGAGTTTGATGGAGTAGAATTTGTCCTAGCTCGGCATTTTGGTTTTTGCTACGGAGTAGAAAATGCAGTAGAAAAAGTATACAAGGTATTGAATGATTTTCCCGAAAGGAGGATTTATTTGCTCAGTCAAATGATACATAATCCTACGGTGAATGAAGACTTATTGGATCGAGGTATAAAATTTATTATGGATACAAAAGGAAATCAACTTGTTCCTTGGGATACTATTTCCTCCGAGGATATTGTGTTGATTCCTGCATTTGGGACCACTCTCGAGATTGAAGAAATTCTAAAAGAAAAAGGAATTGTTTCTAAGGATTACGACACCACATGTCCTTTTGTGGAGAAAGTCTGGAATCGTTCAGAAAAATTAGGGGAAAAAGACTACACCATTATCATTCACGGAAAGGCTACACATGAAGAAACACGAGCTACTTTTTCTCACAGTAGTCAAAATGGAAAGTCTGTGATTGTCAAAGATATAAAGGAGGCTAAATTCTTGGCGCAATTTATAGATAAGCAATTGCCTCGAGAAGATTTTCATTCGTTTTTTGAAGGAAAGTATTCTCTCGGTTTTGATCCCTACACCGATCTAGAGAAAGTAGGAGTGGTGAACCAAACAACGATGCTTGCTAACGAAACACACGAGATCTCTCAATATTTCAAAGATAAAATGACGAGTGTTTTTGGAGAAGAAGAGCTTATTAATCATTTTGCCGATACGAGAGACACCCTTTGCTACGCGACAAATGACAACCAAAAAGCTACTCTGGAATTGTTGAAAGAAGAGGGAGATATTGCGGTTGTGGTTGGGGGCTACAATAGCTCAAACACCATGCATCTTGTAGAGTTGTTGGAAAAGAAGTTCCCTACTTTTTTTGTGCAAAATGCGGAGAAGATTGTGGGTAAGAATTGTATAAACCACTTTGATATTCATACCAAGAAGGAAAAAACTACTGATTTTATCAGTAAATTTAACAAGGAAAAAATTAAGGTAATTATTACTTGTGGAGCCTCGTGTCCTGATAGCGTATTGAACCAAGTGATAGAAAAAATAGTGTATGTCGTTAATCAAACATAAAAAAATAGTGTGGGCGAGTGTCTTTATCTTGTTCATGAGTTTTTCAGTAAAGGCAGAACTTCAGGCTATATTTAATTACAAACAATTTCAAATACCTGGCAAAGGCATTTACATCGAGAATTATTTGTCTTTTGTGTCTTCTTCCTTAAAATATAAATCGAAAGAATCCTCTGTGTTGCAAGCAAGAGTTTTGGTAACACAAATTTTAAAACGAAATGATTCGATTGTTGATTTTAAAAAATACAACGTGTTAGGTCCTGAATTGGTGGATAGTGTTGCAATTGATTTTAAGGATCAACAACGATTTTTTGTGGAGCCCGGAGTGTACGAACTAGAAATTCAAATCGTAGATCTGAATAGTCCGCTAAAAGTACCTGTAGAACTCAATAAATTCCTTGCTATCAGAGCTTTTGATTCACAAACAACTCTCTCTGATTTAGAACTGGTGGATTATTTTAAAAAAACCACCGAACGAAATGAATTCTCAAAATCGGGATATGATTTGTACCCACTCATTTCCAACTATGTTCCCACGGAAGTGTTCAAGTTGGCCTTTTATTTTGAAGTTTACAACAAACAGAGTTCCAGAAAAGTTCTAGTAAAAGAATTCATAGAAACATTTTATGGAAACAAATTATTGCCCAATTACATCAAGAGAAGTGTCAAGGAATTGAAGGAGACCACGCCAATTTTTCATGCATTTGATATAGAAAAGTTACCTTCGGGTAACTATAATTTGGTGGTAGAAATACGAGATGAAAAAAATCAAATTGTCACAAGTGAGAAAGTCTTTTTTCAGCGAGTAAACACCCAGGTGGTGGAACAAAAACCAGATACAGCTAAACCTATCTCTTTAACCTATGATCTTCCACAAGATTCGTTGGACTATTTTTTGGAAGCACTGGTTCCTATTGCCAACACACTTGAGTACAAGGTGCTCACGGGAGGAAAATCTACCTTAAGCGATGAGTTGAAAGAGCAGTATTTTGTTAATTTTTGGCAAACAAGGTATGGAGTAAATGCTGTAGCCGAATGGGAAAAATACCGTAAAAAGGTAGCGGAGGTAGAAGAATTGTTTGGAAACTCGGTAAAACCGGGATACATGACCGATATGGGAAGAGTGTATATAAAATATGGCAAACCCAATGATAAGGTAGAAAAATTGAACGAACAAGGAACTTATCCTTATGTGATTTGGCATTATTATCAAACACAAAACAGATCGAATGTGCTGTTCGTTTTTTATCATACTTCGGCAGTTACTCAAGATTTTGAGCTGATTCACTCAGATATGCCAGGCGAAATTACCAACCGAGATTGGAAGTATCTCCTTAATATGAGAGTGGGGGGGCAAGACAATCGGGTAGATGAAGATGCGCGGAGAATGAGGTAATACCCCTCTAATATTCTTCTTCAAATTTCAACTTCGCTAACTGAAGTTTTTATGATGAAATTACCAAGCTGAACGGTCAGTTTCTTTCCTTCAATTTCGAGCAACGTACCCAAAGTTTTTTGGTTTTTTAATTTTATTTTATTTCCAATTACGAGCAACTCTTTTAGTTTTTTCGCCTCTAGTTGTTTGTCTTCTTCAGGCGATGCTTTCGTCATTTCCTTGGCTGGTACAGATTTTGGCAACTCTATGGCGGATAAAGATTTGTCTAGCACAACAGGTTTTTTCTTTTCTTTTAGTTTTATTCGTTCAATAGAGGCTAATTTTTTTAACGCCTCCATGGTAGCTTTTTCTGTTTTGTGGTGCTTGAATTTGCCTAAAATTTCATAGAATTTTTTTCCAATCGTCACAAACTTATTTTGTTGCTCAATGAATTGACTAATTCTCTCCGATTTGGCTTGGAGTTTTTCTAGTTTTTCATCGTACTCTCTCATACTTTTCATCGCTTTGTGCTGAGAGCGATATTGTTCTGTATTTATTTTTTTGAACTTCGATTTTTCTTTCTGCAAAGAAACGGAAAGAGCATCCACCTGGAGTTTTTGTTTCGAAACTTTGGTTTTGGCCATCTCGATGAGTTCATTCGGAATGCCATTGTGTTGGGCCACTTCAAAAGTAAAAGAGGATCCCGGCTGCCCAATAGAGAGGGTAAACAGAGGAGCTAGTTTTTTTGTATCAAAAAGCATACAGGCATTAGTCGCTGACTCTAAAGTTGAGGTGAGTATTTTGATATTGGTGTAATGAGTGGTAATAACCGCAAAACAATTTTTTTCGTATAATTCCATATAAAATACCTCGGCTAAGGCTCCTCCCAGCTCGGGATCTGTCCCGCTCCCAAACTCGTCTAGCAGCAAAAGCGTGTTAGAATTGGAATTTGCGAGAAAATAATTCATTCTGTTGAGTCTGTAACTGTAAGTACTCAATTGATTTTCTATGGATTGGTTGTCGCCTATGTCGGAGAGTACTTGCTCAAACCAGCAGCAGGAACTATCTTTTTCCATCGACAAAAACAAGCCAGATTGAAACATCAACTGTAAGATTCCCACCGTTTTTAAGGTGATAGATTTTCCTCCTGCGTTGGGTCCCGAAATCACCAAGAATCGACTCGATTCGTTCATTTCTATTTCTTGACCGATGGTCTCCTTGTTTACCGCTTCATTTTTTAGGAATAGCAAAGGATGTTTGGCATTTTTCCAGTGCATTTTTCTCTCTTTGTTCAATGCCGGTCTGGATCCATTGTAGGATTGTCCAAACAATACTTTGGCATTCAACAAATCAAATTTTACCAGGAGGTTTTGGAAGGCTTTCAGTTGTTTCTTTTCAGCTCTAAGGCGAAAAGTAACCTTTTCTAGAATAGAAAAAATTTCATTGCTTTCCTCAATTCTCAGTCTTTCTTGCTCTTTGTTGAGCTCAAAACTTTCTTGCGGTTCGATGTACGTGTAGTTTCCCTTTGCACTCACGCCACAAATTCTTCCTGGCACTCTTTTTTTGTATTGAGAAAGCACAGTGAGTAGTCTTCGGTTGTCAAGAAAAGACTCTTCAGTTTCACCAAGTAATTCCTCTTGCCGACACCTGCGCAATGCTTTTTCAAAATTTTTATTTATTTCGGAGCGATTTGCCTTTTGTTTTTTCCTGATGGTAAGTAGGAGGGAAGTAGCATCATCCTTAATATCTAGTTTCTTGGTATCTAATATTTCGGTAATGATAGCAAGCACATCTTTTATTCCAGTTATGTGTTCACAGGCGGCAAATACCACTGGATATTCATCTTGCTGATTCCTCGCAAAATCAATAAGAAGTTTGGTTCCTTGGCACAGAGAGTACACTTTTAGCAATTCGTTGAGGATAAGGACTCCATTTTCTATACGCAGAATATTCAGTGCAGTGTCAATATCTTCTGCGTTGGGGTGAGGAAAGATCAACCGCTCGTCAAGGTAAATTTCTTGAATTTCCTCGAGCAGATCAAATTCTTGATTGAGCAATTCGGGTGAAGAAAAAGAACCTAATTTTAGAGCGTTCTCTCTCGCTTTTTTGGATTTACAATAACTGGAAAGTAGTTCGCACACAACACCAAACTCTAGGTCTTTTCCGCTTTGTTGGTCTAATTTCATTCGTAAGTAAAGAGAGATTCGTGAATTAAAACACGAAGTTAGTGAATTTTCAGAGGAAGAGTGGGAGAGAATTTATCCGACTCTCAATTTTGCCGCCTCTTTCCACAAATGGTAAAGCAAAGGCTCGTTTAACTCCCACTTGATGTTCATTGGTTTTTTCTTCCTTTTTGATAAACCATCCAACGAAATTGGCATCTACCAGTTAGTTTTATTCAATTTAAAACCAGTTAAGTTATTAAGATATCACTTTTCGTTTCTCGCCACAACTTTAAGCCCCAATTTTTCGCCCACTTCCACCATGTAGGCAAAAGCTTCTTCAAAGTCGTTTTTAATTGTGCCTTCTAGGATAGCTTCTTTGATGTCGTTTTTGATTTGTCCTACTTCGAAGCAGGGCGTTAACCCAAAAGTTTTCATAATGATGTCGCCAGAAATTGGTGGCTGCCAATCTCGTATTCGATCATTTTCTTCTATTTCTGCAATTCGCTTTTCTACTTTGTCAAACTTTTGCAGATAGCGCTGAACTTTGTGCTCGTTTTTGGAGGTGATATCTGCTCTGCACAACGTCAATAGGTCATCAATATCGTCCCCCGCTTCCATGAGCATTCTACGGTAAGCAGAGTCTTTTGTGTTGGGATTTGTAAGAGCAATGGGCCGCAAATGAAGAAATACCAATTTACGAACATACGACATGGAGGAATCCAAAGGAAGTTTAAGTCGTTTGAAAATTCCTTTTACCATGTGAGAACCCACTACCTCATGACTGTGAAATGTCCATCCCACTTTTTTGTCAAATCGCTTGGTAGGTGGCTTGGCTATGTCGTGTAAGATAGCTGCCCATCGCAACCACAGATTGTCGGTATTGGGGGCAATATTATCGAGTACTTCCAGCGTGTGATAAAAATTGTCTTTGTGGCCTTTGTTGTCAACAAATTCTACTCCGTGTAAAGCCACCATTTCAGGAAATATTATCTCGAGTAGTCCAGTATTGAATAATAATTTAAATCCAATGGAGGGCTTCTCTGCGAGAATGATTTTGTTCAATTCGGTCGTGATTCTTTCTTGAGAAACGATGGAAATTCTCTCTTTGTTTTCTTTGATTG
>Ga0255752_10001810_pt1 | contig 24450 bp, 25 predicted proteins | sample 011ome_25_FD_179952 | JGI IMG/M metagenome (GOLD analysis project Ga0255752, IMG submission 179952) | Coastal salt marsh microbial communities from the Groves Creek Marsh, Skidaway Island, Georgia - 011512CT metaG (version 2) | ecosystem: Environmental > Aquatic > Marine > Intertidal zone >... | reverse complement strand
CGGCACCCCGCCAAGCAGGCATTTCTGGCAATACTTCTGGCAGCATTTCTGGCAACCCTGTGGCCGCACCATCCACTGCCGAGGCACCGCCGGCGCCAAGCTCACTTGCTGAAATTACAACTCTGGCTGAAATTACAACTCTGGCCGATATTGTGACTCTGGCCGAGACCAATGATGAAATGCTGCTAGCTGCGCGTATTCGCAATCATGTGCAGCTTGTTTCATTGAAACCGGGAAATTTGCAGGTCAGCCTAGTTGGAAGCGCGCCAGATCAGCTGGCAGGTGATATCGCGCGTTACCTCAGCCAATGGACCGGCCAGCGCTGGTTGGTGTCTTTGGCCGAGTCTGGCGGCGAGAAAACTCTTGCTGAACAACAGCGCGATGCCGACGAAAAACTGCGCGATACAATTGCTGGCGAACCGTTGGTGGCGCAAATTCTTGAAATTTTCCCCGGAGCCATTATTGATGAGATCAAAGCTAGCCAGGCCGCCGATGCAGATATTCTGGCCAGTGATGACGGGTCTTTGGACAGCGAACAAAATGCCGATGATGAGGAGATGTCGAGATGATGCGTAATATGGCAGGCATGATGAAGAAAGTGCAGGAGATGCAAACCCGCATGGAAACAATGCAGGCCGAACTTGCTGTCATGGAATTTACCGCAATGGTTGGCGGCGGCGCGGTAAGCGCAACGGTTACTGGCGAGGGCAAGCTGCTGAAATTAAAGCTGGACCCCGATGCGTTAGACCCGAATGAGGCTGATATGCTGGAAGATATGATTTGCCTCGCCACGAACAACGCGCTTGATCAGGCAACCGCCGAGAAGGCGCGCATGATGAAAGATATCACTGGTGGCTTGCCGCTACCGCCCGGCATGAATTTACCGTTCTAGAATGCATGACTCGCTCGAAAATCTAATCCGCAGGCTTGGCCGTCTGCCCGGACTTGGCCCCCGGTCGGCGCGGCGCGCGGTTTTGTTTCTATTGAAAAACCGTGACCGGCTGATGCTTCCACTTGCCGAGGAACTGCATGACGTTGCCAGTAATGTGCGGGCTTGTGTTGAATGCGGTAATCTGGATATTACTGACCGGTGCAGCATCTGCGCCGACAACCGCCGCGACCGCAGCCGCATCTGTGTGGTTGAGGATGTTGGTGATCTGTGGGCGATGGAACGTGCCGCAGTTTATCGCGGGCTGTATCATGTTTTGGGCGGCACGCTCAGCGCGCTTGATGGGCGCGGCCCCGAGGATTTGCATATTGACCGGCTGATCCGCCGCGCCAGCATTGACGAGACAGCAGAAGTGATTCTTGCGTTATCGGCGACCGTTGATGGGCAAACAACCGCGCATTATATCGGCGAGAAACTGACCAACCTGTCGTTGGAAATCACTAGGCTGGCGCATGGGATGCCTGTTGGCGGCGAGCTGGATTATCTTGATGACGGCACATTGGCACAGGCGTTAAAAGCCCGCGCCAAGCTCGAACTATAAGCAAGCGCGATACGCCGCTAGCTAATCATATTTGGCTTGGCTACGGCAGGTGCAGCCTGATCGGCATCAAGCACCTCAATCTCATCAATCTTATCACCTCGCGAAATGATCTTACGGGTCGAGGTTTGGATATCTGAGATATCCTTTTCGGCTTGGGAAAAATGCGTTGCGAGCTTGCCAACGCGTTCTTCAAGGCGATGCACATCCTTCATCATCAAATCGACCTGTGTCTGGATCAAACCGGCCGCTTCATGCATCCGAGCATCGCGCAAGATCGCCCTGACCGTGTGCAACAGCAGCATGAGATTATCTGGCCCTGCCATATAGACACGCGCCTTGCGGCTGGCCTCGACCAGCTTTGGCAACTGAATGTTAATTTCTGCATAGACGGATTCTGACGGCAGAAACAGAATGGCGCTTTCGGCTGTTTCGCCCGGAATAATGTATTTTTCGGCAATATCCTGAATGTGTTTTTTAACATCTATTTCAAGCAAACGCCGCGCCGCCTCACGTTCGGCATCATTTTCCGCACCCGTTAAACGCCGATAGGCTTCAAGCGGAAATTTCGAGTCAATCGCAATTGGCCCGGGCGGGTTAGGCAGCCGCAGCAGACAATCAACCCGGCGCCCATTGCCAAGGGTTGCCTGAAAATCAAACGCGTTTTCCGGCAAGGCATCACGCACAAGATTTTCTAACTGCACCTCGCCAAAACTACCGCGCGCCTGTTTATTCGATAGAATATTTTGCAGCTGTGTTACTTGGGTGCTTAGGGCAGAAATATGGGTGTTTGCTTCGGTGATTACAGCCAGCTTTTCGGCCATACCGGTCAATGATTTGGTTGTACGTTCATTCTGATCGCGAAGTGATTGCTCCAACCGATTGCCAAGGCGGCCCTCGCTTTGCGCCATCTGCTCGGCGATTAATCGTTGCAATTCATTAGATTGGCTTGCCATCTGTGCAAGCTGGCCGCGCAACTCGGCAAAATCTTCACCATTTTCTGGCGTTCGGCCACGCCGCAATTGCACCAGCCCCAGCAGTATCACGCCCAAAAGGGCTAGAATCAGTATCATTTCTGTGCCGGTCATTTTTACCACCTATATAGCCAGTGCCTAGTATAGCCGTTGGCGCTTTGATAGACTGCCCACCAAATATACTTTCTGGCCGGTTAAATCATTCTGCTTAAATCATTCTGCCCGCACCAACTTTGCTACCCTAGCAACTTGACTGCAACGACACCATCTTCTAATCCATGAAAGCAGAATAACCCACGGCGGGATACCAGGGTGTCCGGCCTGCTATATTCGCCATTTTCGATTCGCCGTATTCACATATTGGCCGCGTTCATATTTGGGAAATTTCGATCATGCCAGCCACTGCCAAACTTATACCAATTATCAAAGTGCCAGATCCGGTTTTGCGCGAAATCGCAACGCCCGTTGCCGAAATTACTGACGGAACGCGTCAATTGCTAGATGATATGGCGGCAACAATGTATGACGCACCCGGCATCGGGCTTGCCGCACCACAGATTAATATCAGCCAGCGCATTATCGTTATGGATTGCGGTAAGGATGAAAGCCCTGAACTGTTCAAGATGATCAATCCGGAAATCATTAGCCAGTCAGATGCACGTTCAGTACTTGAAGAAGGCTGCCTGTCAATTCCGGATCAAACGGCAGATGTAGAACGGCCAGCCGAGGTGGAAGTGCGCTATCTAGATGAGAACGGCACAAGCCAATCACTGGTCGCAACCGGATTATTGGCAGCCTGTGTTCAGCATGAAATTGACCATTTAAACGGGGTTTTGTTTATCGATCATATATCACGGCTGAAACGTGATATGATCCTGCGCCGGGTTATGAAGGAAATGCGTCAATCGGCGTCACGCAACTAATCGAGGGCTAAATATGACCGCCTCGCATTCGGGCGCCTCGCATTCGGGCGCCAAACAACGCATTGTCTTTATGGGCAGTCCGGCATTTGCCATTCCCACGCTTGATCGACTTGTCAAAACGCATGATGTATGTGCGGTCTATAGCCAGCCTGCAAAAAAGTCGGGCCGCGGTATGAAACCAACACAAGTTCCAATTGCCGCCTATGCAAACGCTGCTAACCTGCCCCTATTTACCCCGGAACATCTGAAATCCGCCGATATTGAGGCACAGCTTGCCGCGCATGAGGCTGATTTGTTTGTCGTTGTCGCCTATGGGTTATTACTGCCGCCGTCAATTTTGGCGATACCGCGGCTTGGCTGTTTGAACGGCCATGCCTCGCTATTGCCGCGTTGGCGTGGGGCAGCGCCAATCCAGCGTGCCATCGAAGCCGGTGACAGTGAAACCGGCATTTCCGCAATGATCATGGAAGCCGGTCTTGATACTGGCCCGGTTGTTGGCAGTCACCGCATTCCGATAAAAAAAAGCGACACCGCCGGAAGCCTGCATGACCGGTTGGCCGCGCTGACGGCGGCCTGTCTTGGCGAGGTCATTGACAGCGCCCCCACCAGCCTCGCAGCCCCGACCCCCCAGCCCGAAGACGGGGTGATCTATGCTGCCAAAATCACCTCTGATGACGCGATGATCGACTGGCAAAAACCTGCCAGCGCGCTTGATTATCATATCCGCGCCTTTGCACCCTATCCGGGGGCTTGGTGTGGTGGGCCAAAGGGGCGGCTGCGGATTCTAGACGCACATCCGGTGCCTCGCCCCGCCGAACATTTGGCCGCAGATGCAGGCCAGTTTCTTGGTAAATACAATAAAAACAGTATGTTGATTTCGTGCGGTAACGATGCATTGGCGATCACGCGCCTTCAGCCTGCTGGGAAAAATGCCATGTCGGCCACTGACTTTTTAAATGGCGCAGGGCTGAAGATTGGTGATCACCTAAAACCGGAAATCGGCGTATCAAACTCATGACGCGGCGCATTCTTATCACCATTGAATATGATGGCGGCCCGTTTGCCGGTTGGCAGCGTCAGGATAATGGCGACACGGTTCAGGCTAGAATTGAAGATGCGGCGGCGGCCTTTTTGCTGGCACCGGTGGCGGTTGCTGGTGCCGGGCGAACAGATTCCGGCGTTCATGCAACCCAGCAAGCAGCGCATCTTGATGTTCCGGATAAATTCACGGCGAACCGTGTGATGGAGGCGCTGAACGCGCATCTTAGCCATGTGCCGATTAGCATTCGCAGCGCCATCGAGGTTCCGGCTGATTTTCATGCCCGCTTCAGCGCCATTGGCCGGCGCTATCTATACCGGATATTGCCCCGCCGCCAGCCACCGGCACTCGATGCAGGGCGGGTCTGGCATCACAAACACCCGCTTGATGCCGCGCAGATGGCAATCGCCGCCAAACATCTTATCGGGCGGCATGATTTCTCCAGCTTTCGGGCCAGCCAATGTCAGGCTCGCTCACCGATTCGCACGCTTGATCGTCTCGATGTTGAAATGGCAGGCGGTGAAATTCATCTTCATGTCGAGGCGCGCTCATTCCTGCATCATCAGGTGCGCAACATCACCGGTACTTTGGCGCTGGTCGGCACCGGAAAATGGCACCCCGATGATGTCAAAGCCGCATTGGACGCCGCCGACCGCAGTGCCGCAGGCCCAACCGCTCCGCCACAAGGCCTTTACCTTGTCGGCGTTGACTACCCGCCAATTGCTGGCAGTCGTGACTGAAGCATATAAAGCAGGCTGACATCAATCATGAATGAGATGCCAATAAAACCAGCCGCCACCCAGCCACCTTTGCCAACGATATCGCGGCCAACCCGCCATAGCCAATAACAGGTCCAAACCGCCACCGGCAATATCATGATGAGTAAGGATTGATCGCCGGTCATCACGACAAGGCTTTGGATGATGCCGCCAAGCAGCTGTTGCAAATTTTCAATCCACAGAAACGGCACGGCAAAGGGCAATAGCTTGGCTGGCCGGCCAAGCGCCCGCAACAGAATATTTATCATCAGAACCAGAAGAACAATACCGATCACATGAAGCAGTATCGCCGCAAAAAACAGGCCAGGCGTGCTATCAAGCCCCGGATAAAGGGTAACGAGAACGGTAAAGACAACTGACGCGGCAATGGCTTGCCACAGGCCGGCTGGCGTCGCATTGTAACTGCCAATTGCCGGCCGCCGGCCGACCATAACAAGCAGCGTCGTGCGCACCATTGATAACAGGCTAGATGGTGATAGATCAGGCCATGATGCCATTTAAACTTCACCCTCAAAAAAACGAACCAACATTTGATGATAGATTTTGGCAAGCTGGTCAATGTCAGCCGCATCGACATGCTCGTCAACCTGATGCATGGTCTGGCCAACAAGGCCAAATTCTGCAACCGGACAGATTGTGGTAATAAAGCGGGCATCAGAGGTGCCGCCACTGGTCGACAGTGCCGGTGTCTGGCCGGTTACTGATAGGATTGCGCCCTGCATCAATTCGGTCAACCTGCCGGCAGGGGTTACAAACGGCAATGCCGAGACACGCCAATTTGCCGTCCACTGGCCGCCGATGCGATCAAAATGTTCTTCCAGCCAGCCGATTAAATCTTCAGATTTATGCTCGGTATTAAACCGGATATTAAATCGCGCCTCAACCGTGGCCGGGATCACATTGCCAGCATCATTAGATGTATCAATGCTGGTCACATTCGCCGTTGACGGGTCAAAATAATCATTGCCGCCATCAAGCGCAGTGCCGTTCACCGGTGCCAACATTGCCAATAGGCGGGTAATCGGATTATCTGCCAGATGCGGATAGGCAACATGACCCTGCACCCCATCAACCCGCAAATGACACGACAGGCTACCGCGGCGACCATTTTTAATCACCTCACCAAGACATACCGGATTGGTTGGCTCGCCAACGACACACACATCAGGCACCTGCTCATTTGTCTTTAGCCATTCAACCATTTTGACCGTGCCAAAATCGGCGTCACCTTCTTCATCACCGGTAATGATCAGGCTGATTGATCCAGCTTGTTCTGTGGCATCAAACATTGCCACTGCAGCAACAAAGGCAGCAACCCCGCCTTTCATATCAGCCGCCCCACGGCCATATAATTTGCCATCAACAAGCGCACCGCCAAACGGGTCGTGCTGCCATTTGGTGATATCACCAACCGGCACAACATCAGTATGACCGGCAAAGGCGAAATGCGGGCCATCAGTGCCCCGGCGCGCAAACAGATTATCAATCCGCTTTTCACCGTCGCCAAATGGCAGCCGCTTACAGTCAAAACCCAGCTTGCCTAATTCATCCTGCAACAAATCAAGCGCACCGCCCTCGGCCGGCGTAACCGACGGACAGCGCACCAGTTTCTGCGCAAGTTGGATGGCATAGGAAGACATTGACTTAATCTCTCAAAAGATCATTCACAGATGTTTTAGCGCGGGTCTTTTCATCGACCTTCTTGATGATAACCGCACAATAAAGTGACGGGCCAGCGGATCCATCGGCCAATGGCTTGCCCGGAAGGCTGCCCGGCACAACGACCGAATAAGCCGGAACGCGGCCAATATGAACCTCGCCAGTCACCCGATCGACAATTTTTGTCGACGCACCGATAAACACACCCATCGACAGCACCGCGCCAGTTTCCACCACGACACCTTCAACAACTTCGGAACGCGCGCCGATAAAGCAATCATCTTCAATAATGACCGGGCCAGCCTGCAGTGGCTCAAGAACCCCGCCAATGCCCGCACCACCTGAAAGATGCACATTCTTACCGATCTGGGCACAGGATCCGACGGTTGCCCATGTATCGACCATCGTGCCGCTGCCAACATAGGCGCCAAGGTTAACAAAGCTTGGCATCAAAACGGCATTCGGCGCGATAAACGCCGAATGGCGGACAATACAACCGGGAACCGCACGAAAACCGGCATCACGGAACCGCGCTTCATCCCAGCCACTAAATTTCGGCGGCACCTTATCCCACCAAACAGACTCGCCAGCACCCTCATAGATAGTGCCGCTCGGGATGGTTTGCATGTCATTGAGACGAAATGACAAAAGCACCGCTTTCTTTAGCCATTGATTAACCTGCCATTGGTGGTTGCCCAATGGCTCGGCAACGCGTGCCGCGCCGGAATCAAGCATCGCAAGCGCCGTGTCAACAGCGTCACGAATCGCCCCTTTGGTGGCCGCTGTTACGGTGTCACGATTATCCCATGCAGCATTGATTTCGGTTTCAAGTTGCGCCAAGTCCATTCTTTTCTCTCCTTGCTTTTGAAAGGCCAGCCGCCCTTCATCATCCTTATAGCTGTTACCGGCTTATGCGTCCATGACAGCATCAATTATCAGAAGTGATAAGCCAGTTGGGGTTTGCATGATTGCTTATCTTTTAACCGGCAAGCGCAAGCGACCGCAAAAACCCTTTTAGATCATCGGCTTTATAATGCACAAACGGTTCATCAGAACCGCGATTTGCCCATTCAATATCGCTTGCCAGCCAGACTGTGCGCATGCCCAGTGCCGCTGCCGGCCGAAGGTTGGCTGCCATATCTTCGATCATCACCGCACCAGTCGGATCAATGCCGGTTTGCTGCAAAAAACAGTCAAACGCATATTGATCCGGCTTGGGGATATAATCTGCCGCGACAATATCAAAAATCTGATCAAAATGATGACGTACACCATAGGCAGATAGAATATTTTCTGCGTGGGGAACGGTGCCGTTGGTAAAGATATGTTTCCGGCCGGGCAGGGCGGCCAGCATTGCATCCAATTCATGGTCATGGTCCAGATCACTGACATCAATATCATGGACGTAATCGAGATAAACTTTCGGCTGAATATTTTCTTCGCTCATCATACCGCGCATAGTGGTTCCATAGCGATGGAACAGATCCTTTTGGATCACCCGCGCATCATCAGCCGGAACGTTGTAATGCGCCGCAACGAATTCGGTAATCCGCACGGATACCCGGCGAAACAGATTCGTCTTGGCTGGATAGATCGTATTATCGAGATCAAAAATCCAATCGCCAATTGAATCGGTTGGGAAAGCAGCGGTCATAGCGGTTATCGTTCTTTCTTGTAAAAATCAGATTTGATCGGCAGTAATCATCGTACCCATACCATGTTCGGTAAACAGCTCGACCAGCAAGGCGTGCGGCGCGCGACCATCCATAATAACGGCGCCTTCAGCACCACCCTGCACCGCCTCGATACAGGTCTCAACCTTGGGGATCATCCCACCGGAAACCGTGCCATCATGGATCAATGCTTCAGCCTCGCTAATGGTGAGACTGCTGATCAATTTACCATTCTTATCCAAGACGCCCTGAACATCGGTCAGCATCAGCATTCGTTTAGCGTTCAGCGCAGCAGCGATTGCCCCGGCGGCAGTATCGGCATTGATGTTATAGGTCTTGCCATCCTCGCCATTGCCAACTGGGGCGACGACCGGGATAAGATTATGCGCCATCAGCGCGTTCAAAACGGTCACATCAACATGCGCCGGCTCGCCAACAAATCCCAGATCAACCGCCTGCTGGATAGCGCTATCATTATTTTTTGAAACGGCCATTAATTTACGGGCGGTGATAAGGCCCCCGTCTTTTCCCGAAACCCCAACTGCACGTCCACCAGCACCGGCAATCGCCGCAACAAGCCCCTTATTGATGCCGCCAGCCAGTACCATTTCAACAACTGAAATCGTCGCCTCATCAGTTACGCGCAGACCATGGACAAAGCTGGACTCGATTTGCAGCTTTTTTAGCATATCACCAATTTGCGGGCCGCCGCCATGCACCACGACCGGCCGCGCGCCCACCTGATCAAGCAGGGCGATATCAGCGGCAAAGGCGTTCACATAATCTGCCTTGCCCATTGCGTGACCACCGAATTTAATCAGAATGGTTTTGCCGGAATAGCGGCGCATATAGGGAAGCGCCTCGACAAGCATTCCGGTTTTTGCCAGCAGATCAATTTGCACCTGGTCAGCTGAATTTTCCATCTTAATAGCCTTTAAAGCACGGCCTGTCCGAGGCCGGGTTTTATAGAAAAAGAACGCAGTTGCCAGAGGCACACCACATAAATACCGGGCTGATTATCGGCAATCCGGCCAATTGCGCAATAGCTTGACGCAATTTAATTCGGTTTCCAGCCCTAAGCTAGACCGGTACCAGTTTTCGGCAAGGCAAAGCCTGCCAGATGCGCCCGCAAGGCTTCGATGCCGGTGCCGTCCTCGGATGAGGTGACAAACAACTCCGGATACGCCGCAACATATTTGCTGATTTTGGTTTGCGTGTCCTTGCAAACCTTTGCCAAGGCTTCGGATTTCTGTTTATCCGCCTTGGTGATAACCACTGCCCAAGACACTGCCGTTTCATCAAGTAAGGCCATAATCTCGTGATCCGTCGGGCCAATGCCGCGGCGGCTATCAATCAGCAAAAACACCCGCTGGAGCGATGGCCGGCCAGCAAGATATTTGCGGGTCAGGGTCGTCCATGCCTTAATGTCGGCCTTTGGCGCTGACGCATATCCATAGCCCGGCAAATCAACCAATTGCAGCCGGTCCGCCAGATTGAAAAAAATCAATTGCCGGGTGCGGCCGGGGGTTTGTGATGTGCGGGCCAGCATGCGCCGACCGGTCAGTCCATTAACCAGCGACGATTTGCCAACATTTGAACGCCCCGCAAAGCAAATTTCCGGCAGGGTTACCGGCGGCAGTGCCTTCATGTTGTTGGCGGCGGCAATGAAATCACACTGGCCGGCAAATAACAGCCGACCAGACTCGATTACACTGGCTAGCTGCTCTTCGCCACTTGTTTCATGATGTACCATTGCTGCGCCATTGAAAGGAGGTTGTTCCATGTCCAGTAAATCACCAAACCGGCCGGGAATGTGGCAAGCAGGAAGGTAAAGAAGAATGGCATGAATTGGAAAATCTTGGCCTGAACCGGGTCAGGCGGCGCCGGATTCAGCCGCATTTGCAGAAACATTGAGATGCCCATCAAAATCGGCCATGCACCAAGCTGAAGGAATGGCGGCAGAAAATCGACCGAATAAGGCAGCAATCCGAAAATATTGAAAATTGATGTTGGGTCAGGCGCCGACAAATCTGCAACCCAGCCAAAGAATGGCGCATGGCGCATTTCGATCGTCACAAACAGCACCTTATAAAGCGCAAAAAACACCGGAATCTGCAACAGAACAGGCAAACAGCCGGCTGCCGGATTCACTTTTTCTGCCTTATAGAGCGCCATCATTTCCTGATTTAAACGCATCCGGTCATCACCAAAACGTTCACGAAGCGACTGTAGCTTCGGCGTTAAAATCCGCATTTTTGCCATTGAGCGGTATGATTTATTGGCAAGTGGGAAGAATGCCAGCTTGATCACCACGGTAAAGGCAAGGGTTGCAACACCAAAATTCCCAAACAGCTGGAACAGATAATCAAGCGCATAGAAGAACGGCTTGGTCAGGAAATAGAACCAGCCAAAATCAATCGCCAGATCAAAATTTGGGATGCCCATCTCTTCCTTGTAATAATCGAGCAGCGCCACTTTCTTGGCGCCTGCGAACAGCCGACCTTGGGTGCTGACCGCAGACCCTGCGGCAAGTGTCAGACCCTTATTATCGATGTAATCGACTTGATACCGGTCGGCAGTACCTGGCAAGGACTGAAAGCTGTAGGTGAATTTTTCCTGCTGCGATGGCAACAGGGCCGCAAGCCAGTATTTGTCAGTGATACCAATCCAGCCACCAGCGCCCTCAGGCGTGATCTTGATACCGCCAGCAGCCGCATCTTTCAGGTCGGAATAATCTTCTTCTTTCAGGGTTTCATCAAACACCCCAAGCGGGCCTTCATGCAAAATATAGATGCCGCTTGTTGGCGGCGTTCCCTGACGACGGACCAGACCAAAAGGATACATCGTGATGGCGTTGCCAAGCGTACTGGCGACCGCATCATCATAAGTAATCAGATAATCATCATTGATCGAGATTTTCCGGGTAAATACTAGTCCCTTGCCATTATCCCAACGCAATGTCACCGGGCTTGATGGCGACAGGAGGTCACGATCCGCACTCCACAAGGTTTGCGCCGAAGGCATCGGCTGATCAGCATCCGAGCTGGCCCAGCCAAATTCGGCAAAAAATGGCGCTTGGGAACTGGTTTTTTTCAAAAAGTGAATATTATCAGACTCGGTATCCAGCGTCTCACGATAGCTTGTCAGGATAATATCGTCGATCCGCGCACCCTGAAGTGAAAATGATCCTTGAACGAGCGGCGCATCAATGGTGACACGCTTGGCAGTATCAGCAGGAGCAATTTCCTGCACTATCATACCGGGCATACCGGGCGTTGGATTTGCCGTGGTGCCATTGCTGGCAATTGTTGGCGTACCCGCAGCAGCATCGGCTTCGCGTTTGGCGGCTTGCTGTTCGGCGATCAGGGCTTGCTGTGCCTGTTCCTTTTCGATTTCAGGTTGAATGACCAATATCTGCCAGCCAAACAAAACAGCCATTGACAACGCAACAGCCAGAATCAGATTACGATTTTCGGGAGTCATTCACCTAACCTTTAATTTTTGGCATTCCTATTTTTGACAATCTTTTGTCCGTTCAAGAATTCAGGCACTGGATCGACCTTTGGTTCAGCCCAAGGGTGACAGCGCAGGATACGTTTTAGCGCATAGTAAGATCCATGCAAGGGTCCATGTAGGATTACTGCATCTTTCGCATATTGCGAGCAGGTTGGCAAATGCCGGCAGTTTGCCCCCAAAAGCGGCGAAATCAGCAGGCGATAGGCACCAATCAGCCCCAGCAAAGCCGTTACTGCCGCATTCTGCAGCAACGCGCCAGCCCGACTCATGATCGCGCCTTTGAAAATGGTACTGATTTGGCCGCAATGGTGCGATTCAGATAGCGAACCGCTTTTTCAAGCCCATGCCCCATCTCTTGCCAGTTCGCAGTCGCCGTGTCATGGCGCGCAATCAGCACATAATCCATACCCGGCTTGGCAAGCCCTGATAAGCGTTCACGGGCCAGCGCGCGCATACGACGACGCGCCCGATTACGCGTCACGGCATTGCCAATTTTTTTGGTAGCTGTGAGCCCGACCCGCCATTCTTCTGATTCGCGAAAAACGGCTTGGATCACGAGGCCTCGAGCAAGGGCTTTTTCACCCTTGGAACGCGCCGCAAGGAATCCGGCGCGTGACGGTATGGTTTTCATATCAGACACCAGAAATAGGTATCCTTCAAAACGCAGTTACGCTGAGAGGCGCGCACGACCTTTTGCACGGCGAGCTTGGATAACCCGGCGACCACCAACGGTGGCCATGCGTGAACGGAAACCGTGGCGGCGCTTGCGAACCAATACGCTTGGCTGATAGGTGCGTTTCATCTGAACGCTCCTTTATGGCTGTTAATCGAGAAAATTACTGAGTGCGGGGTATAGGCGGCATGGCAACGTCTGTCAATGATATTTGCACCTGCACACCAAGGATTTTGGCACCAAACAGCAGCATTAGAACGCCCAAATCGGTAACCGCGCCGCAACGCGCTGCGTATTTGTCCACAAATTTGGCGTGTTTTGTATGAGTTTGGAACCATTTGCATGAGCAAACCTCGCGTAACTCTCATACAATTTTGGCAGAATTACTAACAGGTTTAAGGTTTTGCCAGCGTGGGGCTTTGCCCCGCTAAACGTCCAGTGTTTGGCTGATCGGCACAAGGCCGCCACACCGTTGAAAAGGATGACCGCGTATCAAAAAATGCAATAGGAGCCGTGACATCTTGAAATTATTTAGTCTCAAACCGCAGAATTGTGTGATTCTTATTCTTGTCGTATCGGTGCTTATTGGTCTGATCTCGCTTTTGTCTCTATCCATCCAGCGCAGTCTTGTGATCCAGCATGAATGGAAAAAACTCTCCGCAAACTACAGAAAGGCCCGCCAGAATGGCGATAATACATCCAAGATTAGCCAGCTTGCGCGACTTGGGAATTATGATTTAGTTGCGCTTCGCATTATTGATCGCAGCCCCAGCATGTTGGCGCCGGCAACGCTAGACGACCTCAACATCGTTGGTCAGCTTATCTATAATTTCAACCCAAATAACACGCCGCAGCGCCATGTATTCATGAGTCAAAATACGGGTATTTCTCAAATCATCCCGACAATGGCCATGATCGTCACAAGCCATGACAAGCCAATCGAACTGATTGGCAGAATTGACAGTCAAATCGTCGGCTTCACCATCGATCAGCAAACGATTTATCATCAAACTTTGGGGCACGCATCTTTCCTTATCATCATCGTTTTAGGGATCAGTATTCCGACCTGCCTGATTGTTTTATGGCTACATTTGCGGTTTCAGCGCCACCCTTTACGCGACCTATTGAAAATCCTGCGGCTGATTTCTGATGATCCAACCATCATTCAACCGATTCCAAAAAGCCTTCAATCTTTCGGCGACCTGCAAACTGTTGCCCAAGCAATCGAGGATTTGCAGCGCAATATGGCACGTGAACTCACCCAGCGTGAACGGCTTGCCGATATTGGCGAGGCTGTTGCCAAAATCAATCACGACATCCGAAATGTTCTAAGGTCGGCAACGCTTGTTAGTGATGCTTTGTTGTCATCCAATGATGAAAATGTGCGCAAATCGGCACCGCTAGTTCTGCGCTCACTCGAACAGGCGGTCGATCTATGCCAATCGATGCTTGATTACCTTGCCCAAACACCTGAGCCACGCCCGCAGAATTTTAATTTTCCAAAACTGCTTGCCGAAATTAAGGCAGCATTGTTGCTGGAATTACATTTTCAGGGGCCAGAATTGATGTTTGCCGACCGCCAAATGATGTTTCGCATTTTGCTAAATCTTGCCCGTAATGCCGGGACGGCTGGTGCCAAATCTATGTTTGTTGAGGTCTGGCAAGTTGGCCATCTCGCTATTATCGACATTGGCGATGACGGCAGTGGCATTCCACGATCCGCCTGGCCGGATCTTTTCTCACCCTTCAAAAGCCGGCAAAGCAGCGGTGGCGGGCTGGGGCTGGCGATCGCACGCGATTTAACGATTGTCCAAGGCGGCATGCTTCGGCTGAGCCGGTCAAGCAGCGAAGGTTCTGAATTTAGGCTTCAATTTACGATGCGGACATTCCCGACCCTGATCACCAAACCGGTACTGTCTTGGCACAAGATTGGGGCATAAGATTGGGGAATAAAATTGCGCCCGCTTAAACCCGATAGAAAAATCTTATGGCGGATACGGGCTAACGCTGGCCGATGATCGGCGTTGATGGTTGCGGCTCAAGATCCCACGGAAAGAAAATCCATGTATCTTGAGAGACCTCGGTGACAAACGTATCGACAAGTGGCCGGCCTGCCGGTTTTGCATAAACCGTTGCCAGATGAGCTTTTGGCATCATGGCTTTTAAGGCTTTCGCCGTCTCGCCAGTATCGACAAGATCGTCAACAATCAGCCATCCGCTGCCATCCCCCGCCATCGGTGACGGTTTCAAAATATCAAGATCACCACGCTTGTTACCCGAATAGGACGAGATGCAGGCCGTATCTATAAGACGAATTTCTAGTTCACGCGCAACAATAGCAGCTGGCACTAGCCCGCCGCGTGTAACCGCGATCAACCCCTCAAACGGGCCCAGCTCAAGCAGGCGCCATGCCAACGCTTTCGAGGTGCGATGCAGCTCTTCCCACGAAACTGGGAATGATTTTATGCGCGGGTCTGTCATATTATCCATCCATGACCAAAAACAGAGGCGATTGGCCCCCTGCCGCGCCATCATATCGGTTTCGGTTAAATGCTGTAAAGCCAAAGCAAGCCTGATCTTGTATTTTTGCTATCAGAAATTGAGGCCGCCAGCATCATCCATAAAATTCGTCTGTAAAGAAAGTGGATGCAAGGGGATGAATATTCACTTGCAAGCACGTCAGGCTTGACCTATGTTGCGGCGGATTGGACGGCATTAATGCGCTGCTGCAAAGCACCGCCTTTTTTGCAAATCGCCAAAGACGCGCTCGTAGCTCAGCTGGATAGAGCACCAGACTACGAATCTGGGGGTCGGGAGTTCGAATCTTCCCGAGCGCGCCATTCTTTCAATAACTTAACAGTTCTATCTAGTTTTTAATCCACGATAAGGTACCGCTAAGGTACCGTTTAATTGTCGGTGGTTGATCACAATTTTCACCAAATTAAATAGCAATCAATTCGTATGGAAGCATTAGTCAGTGAACTTTTTTATGATCTGTGTGCGTGCGATTCACTGGTTAGCCGCTGCCTCGGATATCTCCTATGAAGCCTGGAATCTGATACTATTTGTTTTACTGCAACCGCTATTGACTATCATATTTTTTGTTCTTTGGATCAAGGCTCGCTAACGATGGGCTAGCAGTATCTGCTACGGCATTCCCCACCGCCCAACATCAATCCAAAAAAAGCTGCTATAACCGCTGCTGCTAATAGGAATCTAGCTGTGCTGCTGAAAATATCGTCACCAGTATCTTCGTCTCGAAACGGATAGTGACCATTCCAATAACTAAAGAGCAGCATGGCGGGAACAATTGCCACGCAACCAAGCAAGATAAATGGTTTGGCTTTCCGAGCTACAGGCATCAGTATTTAATTCACGGCCACTTTAGGTGAGGTAAGAATGATTGATCCTGTCAATGAAATTTTAATTGAACACAAGTGCCAGAGATTGGTTCTGCTTTATGGGAAGTTAAACGACTTGGGAGATTGGGCCAGTCTTGCAGATACATTCACAGAAGATGCAACATTTACAAGACCAACGGCTCCAGACGAGATAATCAAAGGAAGACAAAAAATACTTGAAAGCTTTCAATCTAGGCCCAACGCACGTACGCAACACATTATTACTAACATAATTGTTGAAGTGGAAAGTGAATTTAAAGCCCACTCTACGTGCACGGTACAGCTGTATGTTGGCGAACAATCATCAAAGCATGCAACTGCGACCCACAAATTACCTCAACCTGTCATTGGACAATATTTTGATCGCTTCATAATGGATAACAACAAGTGCTACTTCACTGAAAGACGTGGTATATTAACCATTAAATAATTCAGTGAGCTGAGAATTCGGGATGACAATACCTACTACACACGTTGGCAGCCTTCCTCGCGGTCTCAAACTATCATCTTTGCTCATCTCAAAAGACAAAGGTGACAACTTTGATCAAGTTGAATTTGAAGAAACAGTCCAGTCGGCAATAAATGCTGCTGTCCAGAAGCAGGTTGATAACGGCGTCACAATAATTTCGGATGGTGAACTTGGAAAAATTGGTTATTCAACATACATCCAAGAAAGACTCAGTGGTTTTGGTGGTCACATCGAGAGACGACCTGCAAAAGATTTAGCTGCCCATCCAGATCTGGCAAAAAAATTAAGTCATATCATGGGCAGCCAAGAGTTCACGAGAGCCTCGTGCATCGATAAAGTGAAACTCGTAAATCTTCAACCAGCACTTGACGACATCAGGCGTTTTGAAAATGCTTTAAATCGGCAACAAAATCGACCTTCCGCGTTCATGAATGCAGCCTCACCTGGCCTTATAACTGCCTTTCAAGTCAACAAGCACTACAAAAATCATGAAGCCTATTTGGCAGATTTAGTATTGGCGATGAGATCTGAATATGAGGCCATCTTAAATGCCGGCTTTTTGATCCAATTTGATTGCCCAGACTTAGCAATGTCAGCGCATACAGGGTTTCAGGATCTATCTGAGAGGGAATTTCTCAAAATTGCTGCATCAAATGTTGAAGCTCTGAATGCTGCCACAGAAGGTTTGCCAGCTGACCGCATGCGAATGCACCTTTGCTGGGGTAATTACGAGGGCCCGCATGATCATGACATTCCACTCGAAAAAATAATCAAGATTGTGCTAAAGGCTAGGCCAAACACTATTTTGTTTGAAAGCGCAAATCCGTGCCACGAACATGAGTGGACCGTCTGGAGAGACGCCATTATTCCAGATAATAAAATTCTTGCTCCTGGGGTTATCGACACATGCTCTAATTATATAGAAAACCCAATGCTCGTAGCTCAAAGATTGGAGCGCTTTATTGACATCGTTGGTAAAGAACGAGTAATTGGTAGCACAGATTGCGGGTTTGGCACATTTGCGGGCTACGGGAAAATTGATCCTGACGTCACGTGGAAGAAGTTGAGGAGCCTGCGTAAAGGAGCCGATATAGCGAGCAAAAATGGAATTAAGTGCTAGCTAAACATTGTGACCCACGGCTTTTTTCAATATGTATCGAACATTTTCGTTTTTGCTATCTTGAACAATGGTATCACTGGCAAAAGCGACAAATTCATCTGGTCTAACAAGAATGATGCGCTTTTCCCACAACGCTAGCCCTGCGTTCATTTCACACTCAATTATAGCCAGAGGCACCTGTAGTTCATTTGCGGCTTTTTTGAACGCGCTAGTCACATCATCGGGCTGATCAATTAGAATTAAACTAAACTTATCACCAAGCAATTGCCCACCCAACAAGCTAAAGATGCTTCGGTCATCTGAAATCTTTTGAGGTGATAGGTGAAAACCCGCTTCTACTGCATGTTTGTGCGTACCGCATGCGCTGCTGACACCGCCCTCTGACCCAAAAACTATCGGTGACCCCGACACATTGGGTAAGAATTGAGTGACATCAATATCTTCTCCTGTGGCTCTTTTATGCCAATAAGCCTCAAAGGCTTCTCGATCGATATCCGGATCAAATCTGGAAACCATTTCGGCATCCTGGTTGATCATGCGTACGATAAAGTCATCTCGTGTTGACTCAAAGATAGGCTTGCGCTCGGCGCTGTAACTTTCGAGAAGATTATCGCCCGCCCAGCCGGCAATTTGGGCCGCTAGCTTCCAACTGAGATTACGCGCATCTTCAAATCCGGTATTTACACCATAGCCGCCATACGGAGGGTGCGAATGGGCCGCATCACCAGCAATAAATACCCGACCATTTCGATAATTGTCGGCAACGCTGATGCGCAAATCCCAAAGCCCAACATGGTCGAAATCAACCTCAAAACTTTTGCCAACCGCGCCATAAAGCAGCTCCTTAAAATCAAATGCATCAACCTCAGTTTCAGGTGGTACAGGCGCGTGGAAAAACCAGTTTCCTTGCAAGTCGACTCGTCCCAGAAACTGCCAATATCCTCTCATTTCCTTACTTAGTGCATTAAAGATGGTCTTTCCGCCAAAGTCTTTTAAAATTTCGTCCAATTGAGTTGATTGGAAAACTAATAGAGCCATACGTCGCCGATGCCCATCCGTTGTCTGGGTAATTCCAGCCGCAGCTCGAACTGCCGAATTGGCACCATCGGTGCCAACAAGGTATTTCGCAGTTAGAGTTTTCTTTTTTGATCCCTCAGTTTCCTCGATTTCAACCTTAACACCACCTTCAAATTCACTGTAAGATATGAAACTCCAACCAGTCTTAATGGTTATGTTGGGAATTTCTGCTGCCCGGTCGCGTAAAATTTCTTCGGTAGTGTACTGCGGTAGTCGCTCATTTTCCGCAGCGTAAAAAGCTGCAACGCTGGAACGATTGAACCAATCATGATGATATCCCGAGAGTAAAGTGCCGTAAGCTGTCATCCCTGCATTCCCAAAATCGCGCGGGATGGGGCTAGCATCCTGGATTGCCTTCGTAATGCCCCAGCGCATAAAATGCTCACCTGTGCGCTGTGTAAGGTTCTGCCCCTTTGGAATTGGTTGAATAGCTTTCCGTCGCTCTATGAGAAAGACCGACACACCGCGTAACGCCAGATCTATCGCCAGACCAAACCCTACGGGGCCGCCGCCAGCGATTATAATTTCAGCGTCAAATGATTGAGAATTTTTCATTAAAGGCCTTAGCGAACTGTGTTGCGGAGTTTAGACGATCTATCAGAGAAAATGGTATCGTTCGAACAAATTGTAAAGGCGCACAAACCCACGGATCGCCGCTCTCCCTTTAAATGCGTAAAATTTAGTTCAAAAAATCAAAATTGGACCTTTCACCAAGGTTGGGATCGTAGTTAACTTACAAGCTAATAATACCTATCGGGAGGAAAAGATGAAACCACGGTTCTTTTATGTAGCTGCCCTCATGACCTCAATGGCTTTCGGCAGTTCAGCTATGGCCGCATCGTATGCGATCGGGACGTCAGGTCAGGGCTCAGCAACCTATGGTATTGGCGCCGCACTAGCTAAGGTTGGATCTGAGAAAACCGGTGATCAATTTACCGTTCAGCCATTTGGGGGCACCGGCAAGGTAGTTCCACTGGTAAACTCTGGCAAAGCTGACTTCGGCTTAGCAAACATTCTAGAGGTTACTTCGGCAGTCAAAGGCAAAGGAGCATTTGATGGTCGACCAAATGAAAATCTCCGTATTGTAGCCGTCATTTACCCCTTTGAAGTTGGATTTTTTGTAAAAAAAGACAATCCAGCCAAGTCTGTGAACGACATACGAGGTATGCGAATTTCATCAGACTATACAAGCCAAAAAATTATTGGTGCACTCACCAAAGCGGTTATGGCAAATGCAGGCATTTCAATGGACGAGATGTCACCAGTTCCGACAGCAGGCATCATTTCAAATGCTGATGACTTTGCTGCTGGGCGCACTGACGTTGGCTTCTTTGCAGTGGGGGCAGGTAAAGTCAATGCGGTTAATGCCGCCGTTGGAGGAATTAGGTTCTTGTCCATCAATGATGATGCAGAGTCTGTTGCGCGGATGCAAAAGGTAATGCCGCAAACTTATGTTCAAAAAGCCCAACCAGCGAGTCACAAAACTGGCGTTGAGGGCCCAACAAATCTGATGGCATATGACTATATTCTCTATGCCGGTACTCATGTTTCAGACCAGTCGGTTTATGATCTAGTTGAGGCGATGGCTAAAAACCGGGAAGAGCTTGCAAAAAATTATGCCAGTTTTGGCGGGTTAGAGCCTTCAAAGATGAGCAAGAACGTAAACATGCCATTTCATCCTGGAGCCGAGAAATACTATAAGGCAAGTGGACTATGGGCCCAGTAAACACGCCCGAAGGCGCCTAACCACCAACATTTAATTTTGGTCGATCCAGTTGCCTGGCGTTGGCTTCTGTATCGACCTTTCTAATTCAAAGCTCGTGCATCCCGGTTAAGGTGGATTAGTCCATGGGACAGCAAACCGAAACATCTTCAGCAGCCTCTGGCGAGCCAGAAAACTCTGCATATGACGGTCTGATAAAGCTGCGGAAATTGCTTTCATTAACCCTGACCGTACTCGTAATAGCATGGGTTGCCGATGCACCTCGAGCCTTGTTTGGAGTAGCACTACTCACGCAGGAATTTACCCTGTGTATTCTTGGACTGTGCCTTGCCATTAGCTTTTTCAAAATTGATGAATTGCCACGTCGGGTGCGGCCGTTTTCTTTAACTGTTGGAATCATCTGCATCGGCACATTTTTATTTGCGGCAATACGATACCGCATTTTGTCCGAAGAGATGTTTTATCATCCAAAAGAATCATTCGCCCTTGGGCTTCTCATGGTGCCTGTGGTTTTGCTAGCACTATACCGTCAGGTTGGGATGATGCTTTTTGCTATTGTTACAGCCTTTATAGCTTATGGGCTTTTTGGTGATTTGCTACCACAACCCTTTACTGCGAGACCTTGGGTGTTGATGGATTTAATGCCCCATTTAGCGCTGGACACCACATCGATGGTTGGTGTCCCGCTAACCATCGGTGTTACAGTGGTGATTCCATTTATCATTTTTGGCAGTGTTCTATTTGCCAATGGCGGCGGGCAGTTTTTTACAGATCTGGCAATCTCCATGATGGGCGGTTTCAGAGGTGGGGCCGCTAAAATTGCGGTTATTTCATCTGCCCTGTTTGGCATGATCTCGGGAAGCGCGGTGTCAAATGTGGCATCAACCGGGGTGATTTCAATCCCGATGATGAAACACGCCGGTCTTAAAGGTCGTATTGCCGCGGCCACCGAAGCAGTGGCTTCAACAGGCGGACAATTTATGCCTCCCGTGATGGGTGCCGCGGCATTTTTAATGTCAGAGCTATCGCGTGTTCCATACCCTACAATTGCTGTTGCTGCCATTTTACCCGCATTCTTTTTCTTTTTGGCGGTTTTCATGCAGTCAGATGCTGATGCCATTCGCTATAATGTGAAAGCTGTACCTGAGGAAGAACGTCTGCCGGCAAATCAGATTATAAAAGATGGCTGGCATTTCATTATTCCATTTGTCGTACTCATCGGTTTGATGTTTGGCTTAAATCAGTCGCCTCAACTCGCAGCTCTAAGTGCAAGCTTAACGACGATTGTCCTCGGGTTTTGGAGAGGGTATTCAGATAAACCACTAAGGCTTGGACGCTTGATAACAGCATTTCAAAAGGCTGGCGAAACCTCAATTGAAATCATTATCATCGTCGCCGCCGCCGGCTTTGTCATCGGCGTGTTGAACGCAACAGGTCTGGTTTTTAACCTTACCCTCATAATTGTAAACCTCGCCGGTGGGCAGCTCGTTGCGCTTCTAATCCTAGCAGCATTGATCAGTATTATTTTAGGCATGGGAATGCCTACGATGGCAGTCTACGTTCTTTTGGCGGCGCTAGTCGTGCCCAGTTTAATCGAATTTGGCGTGCCAGTATTATCAGCGCATATGTTTGTACTATATTTCGGCATGATGTCGATGATCACACCGCCTATCGCTATAGCTTCATTCGCCGCCGCTAGCCTTGCGGGAGAAAAGCCACTGGAGGTTGCGATGGTATCAATGCGGTACGCCTGGGTGGCCTATCTAATCCCATTTATTTTCGTATTTCGATCAGACTTTCTAATTGGTACAGCCGGTCAAACCTGGATTGGAACTGCCGAACTATTTGCCGCCACGAGCCTGATGATCTTTAACGCAAATGCTGGTTTATCAGGCACGTTGGTTAACAAAGTCAGCACATTGATGCGGCTGATCCTTACCGCAAATGCTGGTGTCATCTTCTATGTCATGATTAGTCTGGATGACCGGCTGGAGGCATACCTCGTTAGCATGCTAATCTTTGGTATATGTTTTGGCTTGTCATATAGGAATCGTACATGACCAGTGCCACTACGACCGCCGCTCAGGGATTTCTAACACGGCTTGGCCAACACGGTGTCAGCTATCTTTTTGCAAATTCGGGGACTGATTTTGCACCCTTGATAGAAGCTTATGAAGGCGCTGATACAGAACAACTATCCCGCTGGCCAACGCCACTTACAATTACACATGAAACCGTTGCTGTTGGGATGGCTCATGGAGCTTACCTTGTGTCGGGTCAGCCGCAGGCCGTGATGGTTCATGTGAATGTCGGACTGGCAAACGCAATTATGGGGCTGATAAATGCGCAAAGTGACAATATTCCAATCCTGTTGTTTGCCGGACGCACCCCTATTACTGAATATCAACGGCCAGGTGCACGTATGACACCTATTCAATACGGCCAGGAAATGCGCGATCAGGCCGGTATGCTGCGCGATGTGGTGAAGTGGGATTATGAACTCCGCTACGGCGAACAGATCATTGATGCGGTTGACCGAGCTGTTTCGATTGCACTTTCCGAGCCACTGGGACCAGTGTTTTTGGGCCTTCCGCGTGAACCGTTGGCCGAAACCATTGCCGGGGGGCATGATACCCATCATCCACTACCGCCGCAACAACGGCCACACCTCCCCGACGTAGCAGCTATTGATGAGCTTGCCAAAAAGATTTCTACAGCAAAATTCCCGCTTTTGATATGTCAGCGTGGCGACCCTGCTGGCCGTGTTGGCGCCGCTATCGAAAGGCTTTGTGCGGCTCGTCCTATTGGCATAATTGAACCGTTTTTTATCAGGAATAGCCTGGCATCAGATCATCCAAACCATCTTGGTTATCAGACTAAAGACCTTCTAGATAAGGCGGACTGCATAATAATCGTAGACAGTCCGGTACCGTGGATTCCCCATTTTTCTGCGCCAAGGGCAGACTGCCATATAGCCCACATTGGCGAAGACCCGCTGTTCACCAATTTGCCTATGCGAAGTTTTTCTGCAAGCCAATATATTGCTGGTGCACCATATCTGACTCTCGATCTACTGGCTAATCATCTCAGCCAAATCGGCTTCGAAACGAATCCAAGTCTGCAAAACCTAAAACAGACTAGAATCGAAATGCTGGCGGCAACGACAAAAGGTTTTCAAGAGCATGGTGCAATAAAACCTGATCAAGTAGCGGCCGCGCTTGCCCCCTATATGGACGATAAGACATTAGTTTTTTCTGAACTGGGGCCCTCACCTGACCTCGCAAGACCACAACAAGCAAATCAATGGTTCACGCCGCCCTATTCCGGTGGTCTTGGCTGGGGTGTCCCGGCTGCAATCGGTGCCAAATTGGCTGCTCCAAAGAAACGCGTGATCGCCTGCGTTGGTGATGGTTCATACATCTTCGCGAATCCTGTTGCTTGCAATCAGGTGATGGCTTCCCTGGGCTTGCCGATTTTGGTGATTGTGATGAACAACCACAGCTGGAATGCAACCCGTCGTGCGGCACACAATATGTACCCGAATGGAGCTGCAGCTCAAAACGACAATCCCGTTCTAACAGATTTACGACCGACACCCGAGTTTACCACGATTGCAATGGCGAGTGGGGGCTGGGCTAATGCGATTGATGATGCCGCCAATTTAGAGGCGGCTCTAACAAGAGCAATTGAGGTTGTTGAAAGCGAAACCCGTCCAGCAACATTGGAAATCAAAGTTTCTAAACGCGATGGCTTTTAACGTATCCAGCCACTGATGCGGTTTGGATTTACACAGTCATATTTGTCTAAAAGGGTTGGCTTCCAGTCGCGCAAGACTATATCGTTTTTATAGTGACTGGATGTGTTAGATGCCTGTTTTGCGTGAAGATTCTGTGTTGATTATGGATCGAGCGGTAAAGCTCTACAGGCGTCAGAGAAG
>Ga0255752_10001806_pt1 | contig 24496 bp, 24 predicted proteins | sample 011ome_25_FD_179952 | JGI IMG/M metagenome (GOLD analysis project Ga0255752, IMG submission 179952) | Coastal salt marsh microbial communities from the Groves Creek Marsh, Skidaway Island, Georgia - 011512CT metaG (version 2) | ecosystem: Environmental > Aquatic > Marine > Intertidal zone >... | reverse complement strand
ACGGATACTAGTGTAAGCTTTAATAACCTCTACGAGCAGATGTTCCAATTTGCATACCAGTACGTGTATGACGATGGCGAGGTTAGTGCTATAAGCCCTTACAGTGAGGTTACCTACTCTTCTAATCAGTTGACTGACGGTATTACTAGTGCGGAGAATAAGAAGAAAAACAATGCACTAAAAATTACAGTTAAGACCAATGTAGGTGACGTATCTAAGATCCGTGTACTTGCTAGGTCAGGTAAGGAGGGTGCATTCTTTATTATAGACGAGATAGAGAACGACAGATCTTTAGTGTTTGATAAGCACGTGAATTTCTTTAACGATGCTAGCTATTCTGTTATTACTAATGATGAGCGCAACAAGTTGTTTGACAACGTGCCATTATCTGCAAAAACACAAGCGATCTCTGGAAACAGATTGATGTACGGTAACTATGTTGAGGGGTATCCTAACGTAGATGTAGATGCAGAGGTATTGCCTAACTACTCAAGTCGTGGCATTGTAAATGACGCACCACTCTCTAGTGAAGAACAGAAGCAGGTGGTATTGGATTTGAGTAGCGTTCCTGGTAATCTTGATGAAGGGTCCAGGTTCACTATAGATTTCTCTATAGACGTTGATTACGTGCAGCTTTATGCAGAGAATTATCCAGTAGCATGGAGCGAGTTCAACAACGGAAAAACCATGTATGGTAGAGTTGATGAATTCATTAATGTAGACATGACTCCTGTAAAGGTTAATGACGATGTTTTACTTACTTCTTCTACCACAAAGAGTCAATTAGCTACAGAGATTATCAATAAGATCTCCAAGAAGTATGCTGTAAGCTTTGATTCTGTTGATCAGTTTAGTGATCACGCTTCTAAGATTAGAGATGTTGAACCTGTAGGTCTATTGGGTGATAATGAGCGTTGGGGATTCTGGAATGGTACAGGTTTCATAGAGATCACAAACTGTTCTTACAACAGCACAACAGAGGAGATCACAATAAACTTTAGAGTAGAGAGTGCGCAGCTTAAGATTGGTACTCTGTATGGATCTACTGTAGATATAGGTGGTGATGCTCCAGACTACACAGATCTTAGAGGTATTAATGCTACGAGCGTTACTACATCTCAAGGTAACTTTAGTATAAACATTGATTACACAGGAGACAGTACTCTGTATACTAGCTACGGAACGGTAAGAGATTCAGAACCTTATTTCAGGGATTCCAGATCACTTACATTTAGCAGTGAGTTTATAGAGCAGTCTCAGCAAAACAACAGTAGATACTTTAAAGGCTCTATAGGTACACCTTCATTCAAGGCAGGTGCTACACACAGCTTAGGTATAGTATACTACGATGATAGAAACAGATCTGGCGGTGTAAACAAGCTGGATAAGACTTACGTCAAGTGGTTCTCTGAGCGTGGCAATAAGGGTGAGACCTCTATGGTTATACGCATGAAGAACCAAGCTCCTGATTGGGCAACAAGATGGGCACCTGTATACGCTGGTAATACCTCTATAGTTTCGTTCTTGCAGTACTCAGTTATTGAGGCTTACACTGCTACAAACCCAACGGTAAAATCAACAGCATCTAATTACAACGATAAGATCTTTGTTTCACTACGCTCTCTTTCTGGTAAGGAGGACAGCTACCGTGAAGCTAAAGGTGCACAGATAGACTATGCGTACAATCAAGGTGATAAGCTACGTGTATATAAGTTTGGAGGCACTTATTATCCAGATGGAGTAGAGTTTAATGTAGTAGGCTACGAATACTTTGAGGATAGCCCAACATCAAACCCTATTCTAGATGATTCAAATAACAATACAACCTATAGAACTACAGGCTTCTTCTTAGTACTAGAAGACAATGGAAACAGCAAGTTCGGTAAAGATGCTGTTGTTGGAGGGTCTGATGACTGGGACAATAAGTGTGTTGTAGAGATCTTCTCAAAGAAAAAAACAACAGAGGGACTACCTTACTATGAGGTGGGTCACAGCTTCCCTGTTTCTAATGGTGTTCACGGAGGTCAGCGTACTGCTACCTCAGCTACGTTTGATGTAATAAACAACGGTGGTTGGGGATCATTCTTATCTACAGAGAAAGTATTCAAGGGAGATATTTTTGAATCTGCTGGTGGTGTACGTATCAAGATAAGTAACGTATTCCCTAGTGACGTTACAGGGTTTTTCTATCAAGGTGACTGTAGCATTATATCAGGTACCACTTCTAGTGGTATAACCATGGATCTGCAGAATGATGAGCCTGTTGTGGAAATCAAAGAGGGTGACGTTTGGTTTAGACTACGTCAGCTAAGACACGGTACTGTTGTTGATGAATACAACTACCTTACTGATTACATTGAGGACTTTAGTCTATCTGATTTCTTTACCTCTGCAGAGAACAGTCAAGGTAGAGCTAACTTGTACACGCCTACAGCTATGCAGCTTAAGCGTAGAGCTTCAATAACGTATAGTGAACCATTCAACTTTGACAGCAGTAACTTACAATTATCTAGCTTCAATTTGAGCCTGGCAAACTTCAAGGACTTTGACGCAACATATGGAGGTATTAAGTATCTACAGAACAGTGCCGACAGCATAGTAATGCTTCAAGACAGTAAGCTGTCTGTTGTTCCTGTATCTAGAAACTTGATCCAGTATGCAAGTGACAACGCAAACCTTGTAGCTTCTAACGATATACTAGGAACTCCAGTATACCGTTCAGGTGACTTTGGTTGTGACGATAATCCTGAGTCTGTCGTTATAAGATTTGGTAGAGTATTCTATACAGATGCACAGGCAGGAAAGGTAATGGCGTTTGGAGCTAGTGGTATTGAGCCTATTAGTGAAAAGAAGATGGACAGTTTCTTTACAACGTCTTTTGCTAATGCTAAGAAATTTGCAAAGTCTTTACAGATAAATGGTGGGTTTGATCCAGATAACAATGAATACATTGTATCTATTCCTAGCATCTACTCTTCAGGACTTAATGTTGATGTTGCAGGTGAAGATACTTACACGAGCGATCTACAAACAGAAAATGATGGTACGATAAACACTTCACCAACATTTGGATCTACCTTCATGCAGTGGGAGAATACAGATATTGCATTTGAGGATATGTTTATGAACTGGGAGGATGCAGGTAATGGTGTGTTTAACACTACTACAGGTGCCACTTCTTTGAGTGGGAATTTGTCTACCTCTACTTCAACGGTAAATATTGTAGCTTCAAATAGCGGAAACAACTTCTACGGACAAGCAACAGTAAACTTGGCTAACGGAGCTGTTACCCTTATAGATGGTGAGGGTATAAGCTACAGCTTGTCAGGAAACACTGAGGTTTTTGAGGGCTACACTGTTGCTTATGATGTTAAAGGTGGATTCTGGACCTCATTCTACAGCTACAGTCCTGAGCGTATGGGATTCATTAAGAATTCATTCTTCTCGTTCAGTGGAGGTCGTATGTACACTCACGACACAAACAGCACTAGAAACAACTTCTACGGTACGCAGTACAACAGTAAGATTGTTACTACTTCTACGGTTAACCCATCAATGGTAAAAAGCTATGAGTCTATATCGTTAGAAGGTAGTGAGGCATGGTCTGCTACATTTAGCAATACAGATCAATCTTCTTCTGTTGGTGTAGATGCATTTGACAAAAGAGAGCGTAACTTCTATGCTCACATAAACAGAGACACCAATGACAGCACTTCTAACATGCTTTCTATTGGGCAGGCATACTCTGTTGCCGCAGATAAGATAAACGTCAGCTCACGCATCTCTGACCTACCTATTGCTATTGGTGCTGAGATATATAAAGTTAGCGGTAGTAACATTGTAACTACAGGATTAAATGTATCTTCAGTTTCAGGTAGAAGACAGATTACAGCTGACGCTACCGTAAGTACTGTAAATACTGGTGATGATCTGTTGATAGTATCATCTGATAGTATTGATGGTGACCCAATGAGAGATTCGTTCCTAAAAATTACACTTGAAAACACAAGCACCGAAGCTGTTGAGCTGTATGCTATCAACACTATATTTAGTAAGAGCAACTTACATAACCAGCAAGGCGCATAAATTCTTATTTTTGTAATATGAAAGCAAAGAAGACAAAAAATTACGAAGGACCTAAAGCATTTGCAGGAACAGCTATAGCAATTGGTGCTGGGCTATCCGCTATACCTTCTGGTATCGCTGCATTCCAAGGATACAAGGCACAGAAAGAAGCAGGTCAGCGTGCAAAAGATTTAGAGGCAATGATGCCTTCTCTTACATCGCAAGAGGACTACTATAACTTCTATCAAAAACAAGCATCTGCTTTGAATGAAGCTAAGATGCAAAACCAATTGAACCAAGCTATTGCCTCAGGATCTAAGACTATGGCAGATGCTGGTACACGTGGTGTGCTCGGTGGGGTACAAGGTGCTGTTGGGCAGGCTGCACAGACTGGTTTTGAATTAGGACAGCAAAGACAAGACAAGCTTCTAGGTGCTTACGAAAAGATGCTTCAAGCTAAAAACATGGACCGTAAAATGTTGATGGGTCAGCAGCAACAAGCAGAACAGCAACAAACGGTAGGTCTTCAAACTATGCTTTCAGGCATGCAAGGGATTGCTGATGTGGCTTCTTCAGGTCTTATGGCATATGCAGGTTCAGAGGCTAAGAAAGGTGCTAAAGTAGAAAAGACTCCTGGTGAATTCTCGCATGAAAACAATCCTATTGACATCGTTCGTGACGGTGCAAAGATTGGTGAGATGACAGGAGGTGAGTACATCTTTAACCCTACGCAGATGAAAGACATCAAGGGTATGGTATCAGGCGGTGACAAAGAAAAGCTCCACAATTACATGAAAGGGCTGATCAAACAATTTGAAAAAAGAGCAATTAAGTAATGGCAAAGTTAACGACACCTCTACAGGTACAAAGCTCATTTCCACAACAAGCGCAGCAGTACGCTGCCACTATGGAGCGCAAAAAACTACGTGAACAGAGGGAAGGAAAAGAGAAAGAAGCCGAGGCAAAGCAGGAAGCTAGAACTCGTGGTGTCTTAACGGCTGGAGTACAGGGACTTCAAGCTAATCCAGATATGTATGCTATAGGTCAACAGATGTATAGCGATTATATGGCTGCAGAAGAATCTGGAAACGTAGAAGATGCTGAGAACATAAAATCACAGCTATCTCAATTCATGAGTGCCTCGTCTGCATTCATCAAAAGTGAACAAAACATTTTGTCTGGAATTATAAATGATCCAGAAAAACTTTCTCAGTTTGAAAACTCCTCTAGGGAAATTATAGCAGCAGCAGAAGGGAGCAAACAGAAAGGATACAGTCTAAAGAAAGAAGGCGGTCAGTACATGGTAGCCGATGCGACAGGACAACAGTATGGTTTGTTTAATATTCCTGAGTTAGCTGGAGAGGGTAGCTTTATAACATCTCTTACTCCAAAGCAAAAGATACCTAACTATGTAAACGCAACAGATTTTGGTGAGAAGCACAGCCGTGCAATCTTAAGCCGAAATGACGTTGTTGATGATAGTGGACGTATCGTAAACCCAGATAATATTGTCAGCTATATCTCTAAAGAGTTTGACCAAGAGATACGTAAGAATCCAGAATTCTTGAAAGGATTGGTTTATGATGATCAATACATAAAAGGTGGGATGGAAACCTTTAATGACGAGTCTATTAATAACCTTATTGAAGACGAAGAATACGTAAGGACTATCAGAGATAAGTATATTCAAAATGCTGTTTCTACTGTTTCTGCATACGAAGACATCAAGAAAGAAACTCCCGAAGATAAAGACAAAAGACTTATTCGTGTTCAAGACTTACCTGTACATAGTTCATCTAATGGACTTAATGCTGTTGAGTTTGCTGAAGCTGGTAAGCAGCTGCAGTACATCCGTGAAGAAGGTGACCAGACTATAATGGCTAACATCTTAAGAATAGAAGCGGCTCAAGAGGGAGGTATTGCTGTATTTGATAACACACCTGTGGATGCTAGTGGTAATCCTGTAATTGATTTATCTAATGCTGTTGCTTATAAAGTAAACAGAAGAGTTGTTAAGCCAGGAGATCAAGAGTGGGATAAAGTAACTTCTGTGTTTGGCGGTGATAAATACATGCAAGAACTCATTAAGCGTTTGGATCCAGGTCTAGAGATGTAAGGCTAAATTTTTGGTATCTTTGTCCGTATAATTCAACAATATGGACGATAAAGTACAGAAGCTATTACAGCGTGCTATTCAGGAAAATCTTTCTCCAGACAGGGTTGCTTACATCATGCAGTTTAATGGTTACGATCAGGCTGCAATTGATTCTGCATTAAGTGAATTGAGCAAAAAAAAAAGACCAGTCGTATTTCAAGAACAATACGATTCTTCGGATACTCAATCACAATCTCAGCCAGTTGGTCCCCCAGCTCCTAGCGATACTGAAGAAACAGAAGTTCCATCTATCGCTCCATATGAGCCTGTAACTTTTGATCAAGGTACTGGTGGTGTGTCTTCTACTGAAGATACAGACGAGGTAGAGGTTACCACAGGTGACTGGTGGGGTAATGCTTGGAACGGTCTTGTTGAAGGTGTATCTGACTTCATGTACGCTTTTAACAAAGAGACTGGTGCTACCCAAGAACAGATTGCTGAGTTCGTTGAACTTTCAAAAGAAAAATACCCAGACCTATACCGTAGCTACGAGCAGAACAAGCAAAATGATTATTACAAGGAACAGGGTTACGATCAGGAAAGAATTAATCGTGAGTCTGCTGCTAACGCATACATTGAGTATTGGGGTACACATCCTGAGATTGAAAACGAAGTAGTCCCTTACATCCGTCAAAGACGTAGAGAACTGGCTATAGAGGAAGACGGTGTTAAGATTGATCAAGCTGTACAAGAAAAGCTAGACCAACAGTTCCTAGCAAGTTCAGTAAAAGGTCTTACTAGTTCTGTTCCTGCAATGGTAACGTCAGGCGTTACTATGGGTGGATCATTCATGAGCACTTCTTACTATGCAGCGGATGAAAATCTAAAAAATATATTTGCTGAGAACCCAGATCTTGAAATGACTCGTGGTCAGCAAGAAGCTTACAAGCTTACCGTTGCAGGTATTGAAGGTGTTCTAGAGAAGATAGGTTTATCTGGTACCTTAAGAGGTACGAGCATGGCGAAGAATGTACTTACAGCTAAAGTATTTTCACGTCTTGCAGGTATGACAGATGATATTGGTACAGAAGCTTTTGAGCGTGTTGTAAAAGAAGAAGTTAAGGGTCTCAAGGGATACTTAAAGAAAACAGCACAGGGTACTTTATCTGAAGCTGAGACAGGTGCACTACAGCAACTCTCAAACGACTTAATAAACGAGACAGTAAACGGACTTTCTGGACAAGAGGTATTTAAGCCTAAAGACGCTATGACCATTCTTAAAGATGCGTTATATGCAGGTGCTCAGGAAGCTGTTGGTGGTGGTATCATTAGTGGTACTATTGGAACATTCTCTAACGACATTGCAACCCAAGAAGACTTTGATGCTGCAGAAGAATTCATCGGCAGAGTAGACTTGGTGAAGATGGAGGAGAACCTCAACAAGCGTGTAGAGCAGGGACAGATAACAGAAGATAAAAAGAAAAATATACTTGAGGCTGCTAAAGGTTTCAAGGATACGATGGCGAAGGTTCCTGAAGACATGGACCAAGAGTCAAAGAGAAAAGTTTACCAGCTCATCAACAAAAAAATGCAGATTCAAAATAAAACTGCAGGGAAAGATGAGGCAATACAAAACAAAGCTAAAGAGCGTGTTGAAAGTATCAACCAAGAAATAGCAAACATTTATGATAGTCAAGCGGAAAGAGCAGTGGCAAGTACTCAGCAAGCAGGGCAAGAACCTGGGCAAGTACAGCAGCCGCAAGCAGGCACTCAAGCGTCTCCGACAAGTGGAGTGGTTCAAGAAACAAAAATAGATGTACGTTTCCACAGTCCTACAATAGAGATAGACACAAAAGGTGAGGCGGTTATTGATCCTGCGAAAGTAAAAGAAGAGTCCTTTACAGGAGCTTCTGTTGTTGCTAAAGGTCACGTAGATGAGGACACAGCAAAAGCTATCAACCGAGCAGTTACAATGCTTGGTGAGCAAGGAAAGAAACTAAAGGTTCGTGTATTTGATTCGGTTGAGTCTTTGCTAAATGCAGATCAACGTGCAGCAAACTTCTACGCTAAGAACAAACTTACTCCAAAGGCATATATCTCTGGTAATGAAATGTTTGTACTCAGCAAGAATGCTGTTGAGCAGTACAATGCTGCTAAGGGAACAGATGTAGAGTATGCAAAACAGTACGTACACGAGGTAGGTCATCCAATTGTTTCTTCATTAGTGGCTGAGGATGCAGAGATTCAAGGTCGTTTGTACGCTGAGATTGAAGCTGCAGCTGAGGCTGGAGATGCTGTTGCGCAGAGAGCATTAAACTTTGGTAAACAATATTCAGTACAGGGTGATGCTAAGATCCAGAATGAAACTGTTGTAGAATTCTTTGCATTAGCAACGGACAAGAAAAGATTTGACTCACTACCTCGTAGCACCAAGCAGAAAATTATTGACTTCTTCAATAGCTTACTCAATGCTATCAGTTCTGATATTACTATTACTACTGATCAACAGCTATATGACATAGCTAGAGACATGCGTGATGCCTACCGTATGCAGAAGGGTATCAAGGTGCAGCCTACTACAAACAAGCAGTACCAAAAAAGGAGCACAGAATTCTCTATTGATGAGGGTACTACTCCAGGAAACCGTTTGTTTAATGCTCCACTGGAAGATGCTCTTGCTATTGCAGAGAAGTATGCAGAAGAGAAAGGTATCTCTTATGATGCTGGTAAAGCATTTAACACATTAGATACAGAAATGTCTCAGGAGATTGCTCAAGCATACGATGCTATGGATCATGACCCTAAGAACCCTGAAGTTAAAAAAGCTTACGATGTAATGGTTAAGGAAACCGTTGATCAATATGAGGCTATATTGGCTGAAGGTTACGTAGTTGAGATTAACAATAACGAGCCATACTCTTCTAGTAAGGATATGATTGAAGACCTTCGTGAGAATAAGCGCATGAAGATCTTTAGTACAGAGTCTGGATTCGGTGACGCAGTTATTACTGATGATCAACGTGCAGATAACCCACTACTTCGTGATTCAGGATTTAAAGATGTGAACGGTGAGAAGCTGTTGGTTAATGACGTGTTCAGATTTGTACATGACTTCTTTGGGCACGCTAAACGTGGTAACGGATTTGGTCCAAAGGGCGAAGAGAACGCATGGGATGTACACTCTAGAATGTATACACCTTTAGCACGTAGAGCAATGACCTCTGAGACACGTGGTCAGAATAGCTGGGTAAACTTCTCTGGAGTTAATGACGAGGCATTTAAGCTTCGTGATAAGGCACGTAGACTACGTAAGGAAGGAAGAACAGATGAAGCTTCTAAACTTATTGAGCAGGTATATGAGACGATGGCTTTTGCAGAGCAGAAGATTGGTCTTATGCCTGAGAAGTATACAGCCAATCCATACATTGAAGGTGGTGATCCTGACTTCTCTTTAGATGAAGGAGTTGTAGGCAAGGTAGGTGAAGAGTTCTCTGTTTCTGATGAGATCAACACAGACGTAGAATCAAAAGGCACCCCAAGACTTGATGACGTATCATTCTCTATAGACGAAAAAGTTAAGAGACACGAAGGTCGTGGTAAGATCGTGCGTGGTAAGATCAAAGACTTTGTAGGAAAGATAATGCACGTTACATTCTCTGATCGTATGGTTGGAGGTTTTGTAGGAAAGGAAGAATACCTAGGTGGTGTTTATTTTCCATACATTACTAATTCTCTTTGGGGAGCAAATTCTACTGGAGCTGCAAACAAGATTATAAAAGCTGCAGTAAAGAATGCAGATGGATTCCGTTACATGGTAATTGGTATGATGAATCCAGACAGCCACATGTCTAACTTAAACATGAGTACTAAGGCACTCAAAGAGTTGGAAAATGAGCTTAACTCATCAAGGGTAACTGTAGAGGAAGGATACAATAGAATCATGAAAGCCTTTGATAAAAAGGCACTCAAAGAGAAGTTTGGGGAGACTGTTGAAAAATACAAAGGAAAGAGACAGACTAAGGCTAACCTTATTAAGCTTATTGACGAGACTGTTCTTAGTTCAGGTGCTACCTTTGATTTAAGAAGATCTTTCCTAGAGACTGTTCTTGGTAAGGCTGATAAGAATCTTAAGCTAAGATTTGGAAACCTACCTTCATACAGTACACTAGCACAGATGCTCGCTGAACCTGTAACGAGAGGTATGAATGCTGGTGATACTTCATTCATCGTTAGAACCAAAGGTGATCTTTCTGTTGCCGAACCAAAGAAAGGAGATCCTGATTACCATCCATCATATAAATACATTGTACGTTCATCAGAAGATGTTGAGCTTGTATTCCTTGATGGTATATATAATGTAGTTGATATGTTCCCTCGTATTGAGGCTAAGAACCTAGGTCATAAAGAGTACCAAGACAAATATGGTGACAACTGGAAAATGCGTTACCTGATGTACATGGGTCTGGGCAAGATGTCTACAACTGTTTCTGATGAGATGGTTGAGGCAGATGCTAAAGCAGCTATTGATTTTTCTACTGACGAAGGAGATATTGACTTTGCAGGTATAGATATGAAAGTCAAAGAAGTGCCTGCATCAACTAACGCTAAAATACCTACAGGTGGTATAGCATATGTTCCTGTGTCTACTCTCTACAATCTTATGGACATGAGAGAAGGTAGAAAGGAAATGTATGAATCTAAAGAAGATAAGAAGCGTGTATCTAAACTTGTAGAGGCATTCAAGAAAGAAGGGTTTGAGTACAAGGGTAGTGATGCGATATACGTTGACATAGATGCCGATGGATACGGATGGATAGGAGAAGGTAACCACAGGGTACTAGCAGCAATGGAACTAGGTATGACACACCTACCTGTACGTGTAGAGTTTGGTGCAGCTAGAGATGGAAAGTCGTTTTACAGCGGCAAAAAGGTGATGGGCTTAATAGGAACTGCTAGCCGTGTACCCACACAGGTGATAAGCAGAGATAAAATTGAACAGTTAAAAGAACAAGCTGGTCCTTATTATCATATTAAATATGCATCTATCTGGGAAACAGATTTGCCTACCAACAAACCTAAACTAAGTTTTTCTACCGATGAAGGAATCAATTGGTATGAAAGCCCAGAAGGAAAGGGTGATCCATCAATCTCTCGTAGAGACAATCTACTAGAAGAGGCTGCTCAAGATCTTAAAGCTGGTCGTTTGAAGAACTACGAGTTCCGTGAGATGGCTAAAGCTTTATCACCTATTGAACCGATTACACGATTCTTTGCTCCAGCAACAACAGAAAGAATGGCTGAAGCTCTTGAGAAGAGTAAACTCAAAAGCCTAAATGTAGAATTAAAAGACGGTGAGGTTGTTGCCCTGCGTTTGGATATCCCTGCATATACAAGGTCAAATACATGGGTAGTATCTATTCATGATGGCAAGAAAAAAGACGGTAAGATTATGTCTTATCGTTCTGTGGCACGCATTACAGATGTAGTGTTCAAATCAAATCCTCTTTCAGCACTAAGTATTGCAGGAGGAGAAGCTAAGAGTACTATTGGACGTATGTTTGGTAAGTACAAGAACCTTAAGGGTAAGACTCCAGAGGCTATGGCTGAAGATGCTAAATCTATCGTAGCTGAAATATGGAACAAACCTGAATGGAAACAGATAGGTATGAATCCTACACGTGCTAGTTACTTCTATGATCGCAAGTCAGGAAGACCTGTGGTTGCTGCTGAAGAGGTAGTACAGATTGGTGGATTGGTTTATGCCAAGAATCCAGTGTTCACACGTTGGAATGATCCAGCTTTTGAAGTGAAGGGCTATAAAGATGTTGATGGGTCACCTATTTACTTCTCAGCTGATGAGGGTGCAGGAAACATTAACAACCTACGTGGTGCTATCAAAAGAACACTTCCTCGCTTTGCAGAAAGCCGTGATCGTATCCTAGCTAATCCAGAAGCATACTATACCAAGCAGTCACTAAAAGCTATTAAGGAAAACCTTGAGCTGATGACTGAAGACGAGCTGTTGGAGAACATGACAGCTGAAGGTCTTAACCGTGTAGCAAATAGTGGTGGTCCAGGAAAAGGAGAGAACGACATATCTGTACTTGCTGCTGTTGAGCTTATCAATCGTAAGTCAGAAGCAGGTGAGGATGTAAGTGAGCTGTTGGTTGATCTTGCTAAGGTAGGTACAACTGTTGGTCGTATGCTGCGTCACTTTGCTGAACTTAAGTCTGCAACACCTCTAGGTATTGTAGCAACAATTGAAGGTGCATTGGCGAAGGCAAACAGAATAATGACACAGTCTCAAGTTGAAAGACTTACAGATATTGCTGACCGTTTCATTAAGGCACAGCAAAAGGTTAAAGATCTTCGTGATCAGATTGAATCTGAATTTAGCAAGAAGACAGAAAAAGAACTTAAGGATGCTGCTAAAGAGCTAGACAAAGTTACTCGTGAGCTTAATAAGTTTACCTCGCTGATTGTACCTAAGAAGACTATGGACCTGCTATCTACTACGATTCAGGGTAACCTTCTTACTCCAATCTCTCAGATCACAAACGTTGGTGCCAACTTGTTCCAGATCATGACAAGTATTCCAACAAGAGGATTTGAGACGCTTTTCTCTAAGATTACTGGTAGGTTTACTGGTGGTAACAAACGTTCATTTGTGTATTCAATGCTAGCTATTCCTCACGCTATTAAGATGGGAGGTAAAGGTGTAGCGGAGGCTATTGATACTATCATTCGTGGTGGAGCATCAACAGAAAAAATCATACACACTGGGTTCCTTCCTGGAGCAGCATTCCTTGCAGCTATCTCTGACACTAAGTTTGCAGCGATGGTAAATAAAACTCTCGGTAAAGAGGTTATCAAGGGCGATGTACTAGCTCGTATGGCTAACGGAAAGATCAGCGCACAGGACCGCTTAAAAGCACTGTACGAGGGTATGTTTGGTATCGCTCCAGAAGTGATGTTCCGTTTCCTTGCATTAGGTGATAAGCCGTTCTCTAGATTCTCTGAGGGTATGGAATCATATCAGCAAGCTTATAGACTGGGTCTTAAAGGTGAAGCGTTGAGAAACTACGTTAAGTACCCAAGCAAGAAACAGCAAAAAGCTATTGAAGATGCAGGTAAGAAACTAACCTTCCAGCAAGACAGCAAGATTGCTACTGGATTCTTTGGAGCTACAAACTGGTTACAAAAACAAGGTCCTATTGGTCAGGCTATTGCTTTCTCACTAAAGCTTACTATGCCATACGTAAAAACTCCTGCTAACATATTTGTAGAGTCATTGAAGTTTGCTGTTCCTGGTATTGGTGTTGCGAGTGCTATACGTAACTTCCAAAAGAAAAACTACGATGAGGGTTCTAAGGACTTAGCAATGGCTGCTACAGGTCAAATGCTTGTTATGGCAGCAAACACATTGATCGCAAATGGTTTATTGTCTGGATCATTTGGTGATGAGGATGAAGACGAACGTGCATTAAAGTACTTGAAGTTTCCACCGATGTCTATCAATAAATCTGGCTTGATCCGATTGCTGAAAGGTGAAGATCCTAGCTACCGTGACGGTGATATATTTATTCGTTACGATAAGTTTGGTATTCCAGGTATGGTGATTGGTGCACGTGTTACATCTATTAAGAATAACCTTGCTGAAGCTCAACAGCAAGAGGAGGGTTACTATGTAGGTGATAAAGACAAAGGTTTCTTTGAACCATTTAGCAAGGTGTTTGACGAACTTGGAGTAGGTCTTGGTACAGTACAGTTCTTAAATAGCCAATCGTTCCTCACAGGGGCTAATGGTCTACTTAAAGTTCTTAGTGGCGAAGCTAGTGAATACGATGTAGAGAAGTGGATGGAAAACACATTCCGAAGCTTGACTGCTATTCCATTCCCTAACACGATGAGTGCTGTTCACAGATCTATTCGTGAGTACATGCCTAACCTTCGTACTAAGAGTATAGAGACTAAGTTCCGTTACATTGTTATGGACCGTCTATTTGAATCTGAAGGTATTCCTATTAAGATTGACATGCTAGGAAGAAAAATTCCACAGACACCAGAAGGCGTGAAGTCTTGGTACTACAATCTAGTAGACTTTACTAAAGAGCATCCTGTGGAGGACCAGCCAGTATTAAACGAGATCTACAGACTGTACTCTCTACAGGAAGATGCAAATGTAATTCCTGGGTTCCCTACGAAGCTTACTAGAATTCCTACTAAGCACCCAGAGACTGGAGCTAAGGTTACAGGATGGGATCCTAAAAAAGAAGAGGAGTACAGACAAAAGATCCAAAAGGTACAAGAAGTGTACGCTCAAAACAGAGCAGATATACTTAGTGAGTTGTTTACTAGTGATGTATACAACGGACTGACAAACGAACAGAAACAAGAGCGTGTTATTGAAACACTGCAGAAGTATGACCTTGGATATGTTAAGATTCCAAAAATGAAAGGAATGCCTACAATCAAACCACCAATGGAGTGGAAGAAGATGCTAGACGAATTAAATAATCAATACTTTAAATAATGAAACTAAAGGTCCTACGATACCACACAACGAATGACTACACACTAGGAATGCTGCTCAACGAAACCGATGGGCGGCAGTTCCTTGCTTATACCTTAGAGGATGAGCACAGAGATGAGAAAGTGATGGGTGAGACTAGAATTCCTTCAGGAACATATAAGATTACTTTAAGAACTGTTGGCGGATTTCATGGCAGGTATACTGAAAAGTATGGCAGCATGCATAAAGGTATGTTGTGGGTACGTGATGTGCCAGGGTTTGAGTACATACTGATCCACACAGGTAATACTGATGAGCATACCGCTGGTTGTCTACTTGTGGGTGACAGCTCAGATGAAAAGGGATTTATAGGAAGCTCTGTTAGTGCTTACAAGCGTATCTATCCAGATATTGCAGCAGCAGTAGAAGCAGGGGAAGATGTCACTATCACGTATGTTGACTACGATGAAACAAAATAGAATTTAATCATATAATACTATGAAAACACTAACAAAGAAAATTATGAGCTTCGGAGAAATCTTCAAAACAGACAACAGCTACAATGAAAAAACAATCATTGGGTTTATGTCTTTTGCTGTTATGGTATTAGTAATGGTTGCTGACGTTGTCAGTGGTGCTATGGGTAAGGATTTAGTGATCAATGAATTCACTTACAATTCTTTTGTAATAGTGACTCTTGGGTCATTTGGTATCGCAGGGTTGGAGAAATTTGCTAAGAAATGAGATGGGCGGTAAAGTTAATTCTATTAAGCTTATTAACGAGCTGCAGCGCACAATGGCACTTGAAGAAAGCGGTGCAAAAAGACCCATTGATTCTGGAAAAAGACACGCTGGTTGTGATGGACACGGTTGTAGTGCAGCCTGTGGCTATCACGGATACTGTGACTTTGAAGCAACACGATACTATAACCGTAGTGAAGGATCGTCTGAGGGTACAATTAGTAAAGGTGAACGACACGATTATTATAAACGCAGAATGCGCCTCGGATACGATAGTTCGGACTATTGAGATACCCTATGAAAAAATTGTATATGTTAAAAATAAAACCATTCTTGAGAAGATACAGGGGTTAGCTTTTTACTTTGCGCTAGGTATACTGGCACTGGTAATTGTAAGAAGACTAATCAATAAGTATCTATTCAATGAGTAAGAAAAAGATAAAGCATCCTACAGACAGTAAACGGAAATACTGTGAAGTAGAACCCAAAGAATGTGACGGCAAATGCTGTTACTCAAAAGGAAATAAGAGGGCTTAGGCTCTCTTTTTTTTGTTCGCAACAATAAAAATGTTAAATCTTTTTATCTGATTTACAGACACTTAGTAATTAATTGTGAATTATTTTGTGGATATGTATTGTTTATTGATTTGGTTTTCTTATCTTCGTATGGAACAACAATAACAAGTGATATGGCTTACTTAAACAGCTACCAAGAATCCGCAAAGATTAGAATTGAAAAAGAACTTCATCGCATGCGTCTGATGGGTAAACAGAATACCCAAGAGTACAGTGACCTTGAACTGACTCTTTTTGAAATTCTTAACGACCTTTAATTTATAACAAGTGAATATCATGGAATACCAAACCTACTTCAACCTTAACTGCGAAAAGTTTGCTCAAAGCTTATGTGCTAAGAGCTACGGACAGCTCACCTACCAACAGGCAGAATCGGTAAACGATGCTGTAGCGTCAGAGTTTTTCACACTATTAGATAACGGTTTAATTTAACAACAGAAGATCATGTACAAGCAAATCGCAATTTTCCCGACCACGGCTAATCTAGAACCAATTGAGTTGGCTGTATTAGAAAAAGCAAAAGAGAGCAACTTCGGTGCTGGATACGGCTTTGAACTTTCAAGAAACACAACAAGTGGTTACACCTTCGTGTACTCAGAAGACGAGATCTACCAGATCGGTGTTGCTGACTACGCATTCAACAGAGGTGAAGAGGTACAGTTTATCATAAGCTGCCCTGAGACTGGAGAAGAATTCTTTGGAGACACACTTGAAGATGTCACAAAGCAATACGATGAACACAGAGAATTTGAAAAAATATAATACAACATGGAAGATCTACAACAGCTAGAGCAGCTTCTAAAAGCTCACGACTGGTACTACGGACGTACTGAAGATCCACGTGTCTACCGTAGAGGTAGTCAGCAACGTCAAAACATCTTGCAGATGATTGACGATCTACACAAGCAGGAGCTTGGTTCTGAGGCAGATGAATTGTATAACCAATACAGAAAATCGTAATGGCAAGAGAAAAATTATTAAAGAACAGTAGAGGTGAGTACAACTACCACTTCAACTGGATTGATGAGAAAGGATCTGTCTGTGGGTTTAATGATGTGTGGGCACACAGTAAGCGTGAGGCAGTGAAGAAGGTGAGAGCCATGGAGAATAAAGCTCATTGGGCTTTATATGACCCTGAGAAGGGCTGTTATGTTGAAGTTCCTGAATTCGTTGATAACGGTGAACACTGTTTCCGTAACTCAGGTATGTACTTAAAGGCTGATAGCATGTACAAAGCTACTCGTTCTGAAGCCGATGCTATGAACCTCCTTGGTTGGATGATGACTATTTGATTATGAAGATGTACGATACAGAAGAGATGCTTTCTCTTTCACGCAGAGCAGCGAACATAGTGATTGATTGTGGTCAAGAACTGTTAAATGCAGCAATCCATTTTGGAAAAGTAAATGAGCTAGTAGTAGACAATATACTCAGGAAGTATGATTTGCAACTAGAAGATTTAGAGGGTATTAGCGAGGATATTGATACAATAGACATGTACTTATACATTTAATTAAGAAATAAAATCCTTATATTTGAACTCCAATGACGGATCAATCAATTGAATACTTACTAGCACGTATTAACGCCCTAGACCAAGCCTATAAAAATGTCGTTTACGAAAGAGACTTGGCATTTACAGCTCTTAAAGAATCATTTAAACAGTTTGATGAAGAAGAGACAAAGGTTGACTTTGCACTAATGGCAATGCGTGCTCAAGAAGAGCAAGAAAACTTAATTAAATTCCCGATAGTTTATGGCAACATCAAAGACGTTGAGTGATCGCTTGCAAGCGGTACAGTCAGAATTAAAAGCTCCAAAGGGGCAGTACAACAGCTTTGGTAAGTACGCTTACCGTTCCGCAGAGGACATCTTAGAGGCTGTTAAACCTTTACTAGCTAAGAACAATCTATCAATGACTATCTCGGATGAGGTTTTGTATGTTGGTCAGATCCCTTACATCAACTCAACAGTAACAGTGTTTGATGGGGAAAGTAAGGTTAGTGCTTCAGCACAGGCAGGTATTGATCCATCACGCAAGGGTATGGATATAGCTCAGTCATTCGGTAGTTCAAGCTCATATGCTCGCAAGTACGCACTTAACGGTATGTTCTTGATTGATGATACTAAAGATGCTGACGCTACCAATGATCACAAGCCTAAAGCTGCAGCTCCTGCACAACGCACAAGTACAGAGACTAACACCTTCCAACAAGCCATTGAATACATCAAGGCAGCAAAGACGAAGAGTGCAAGAGAAACAGCATACAAAGCTGTTATGGGTAAGTACGGTGACACCTGGAGTGACAAGCAGAAAGAAGCCATCTCTAAATTTATCAAGTAATGGACTTCGCTAGCAAACTAATGGAGCGCACAGGCAAGGGATACCTTTCCTACAGTGCACTGAAATATGCCGCAGATGGATCTCCTGACCAGGATATGAAGCTGTTTGAAATGTACATGTCTGGAAACCTTAGAAAGACTTCTGATGCACTTCAATTTGGTGGTCTATACGACACACTACTTCTAGAGCCAGAGACTCTTACAGACAAGTACTACATTATCTACGATGACAAAAAGATAATAGAGCTATCTGATCAGTACAAGAACCCAAGGGCAAGTAAGATTTACAAAGATTGGTTTGCTGGTGAGTTAGAGCATGCAGAAGGTAAAAGCATTGTCACTGAAGATATGATGGTCCAAGCAGAGACTATGATCAACCGTCTTGATGAGTCAGAAGTACTAGACATGGAGACAGGTGAGATACAATCAGTGAGACACTACCTAGCAGGGGAGACACAGTACGAGATAGTAGACTGGATCGGAGACATCCCTGTACGTGGTTTTCTGGACGTTAGAGGAAAAAACTTTATCACTGATAGCAAGACAACAGCAAAGAGCGTACACGGCTTTAAATGGGACGTGGCTAAATACTCTTATGATGTACAAGCCTACATCTACACAGAGGTAGAGCAGCAAGATGATTTTTATTGGGTAGTACAAAGCAAGCAAAGCCCACACCTCACAGGTGTATACAAGGCAAGCAAGCTTACACTGTCTAAAGGCGAGGCTAAGTTTTGGTCCGCTATACAGAATATTCGCCAATGGTTGGACCGCCCTACAAAGGGTACCCATACCTTCGGTGTGTATGGTCAAATTTGATTTTTTGTTTAATTTAATTCTAGTAACATGCAAGAGAAGCAGTACGAGAATGACGGTGTCTTGATGGGCAACGTCAACGCCCCAACGGTTCGTTTCCGTGTGGGAATCACTAAAGAGCAAGCACAAGACTTGCTTAAATATGTCAGCGAGACTGGTTGGATCAACTTTGAGGTTCAGCAGACTTACAAGGGCAAAAACATCATGAAGGTTCTAGACCCTCGTGCACAGAAAAGCAGTGGCTACCAAAAGGCAGCACCTGTAGCAGCTCCAACATCTCCAGGTGGGGACCTGCCATTCTAATTAATCGGGGTGGCTCAATGAGCTGCCCCTTTTTTTACCACAACAGTGAGTAAGATAATCTACTACAGTATAGTCCGCATTAAGTATGTTCAAAGTAACAGATCAAAAGGAACACGTGAGGTATGGGTGGTATGCTCCTACAACACAGCTGCAGAGATCAACAAGCATAAGAGCAAATGGATCGCAGACTACTACTGGAACAAAAGCAAAAAGAAACCTCTAGTAATTGTAACAGAGGTAATATCAAGTAAACCAATCGGAACAAAAGTATGACAACAGAAGATCAGATCAGAAGAGTTGGCACAGACGTAATAGAGCTTCTTGTCAGCAAAAACCAAGCATACGGAGACAGCGCAATAAACCCTGCAAACATATTCGCAAAGGGAACAGCTGTAGAGAACCTGTGTGCTAGGATTGATGACAAACTCATGAGAATAAAAAACCGAGGTATTGGTGTGGACACAGAGGACACCGTACAAGATCTCATCGGATATTTAATATTACTTAAAGTAGCACTAGACAATGCAAGCCAACATAACAATAATGCCCAACGTCAGGGACACGGAGACAATACACTACAAACCAATTGGACTGGCACTTACACGTATCCAGTCGGGGAAGAGTAAGGATACTGTTGAAGCTTTACGTGAGACAGGGGATAAACTACTAAAACTACAACTACCTGTAGTACTGTTTTCAGGTGAATTTAAGGAGCGTAGAGATGACGCAATGATTGACCACAGTGGTTACATTGTATTAGACTTTGACCACTTAGAAGATGTTGAAGACGTAAAACGCACCATCTCATTGGATCAATACGTTTATTCTGTATGGGTCTCACCTTCAGGAACAGGTCTCAAGGCACTTGTTAAGATCAAGTTCCCAGAAAGACACAGAGATCAATTCAGAGCACTTGTAACCTACTTTGATAAGCAATATGGCTTAGAGGTTGATGGATCAGGGGTAAACGAATCTAGAGCTTGCTTTGAGTCATACGATCCTAACATAGTGATAAAAGACAACAGTGACGTATTTACAGGCATCCTCACCGAGAGGAGCGAACGTCAACAGGTTGTACAAAGCAAAGTAGCACTAGGCACTGACTATACTAAATTAGCAATAGCAGCACGTATGATTGCTAATGCTCCAGATGGTAATAAGCACGAGACATTACGTAATGCAGCTGTACTGGTAGGTGGTTATATAGGGGCAGGTACTGTAGAAGAAGATGAAGGTGTTCGTATCCTGCAGCGTGAGATATTCAAACGTGACTTAGACAGTGAAGATCAAGCACGTGCCACTATTCGTGATGGTATTGAGCATGGAAAGAAGATGCCTATTGCTGAGGTGATCAGTGAGGAGAATAGGATCATCAAAGAGACAGATCTTGATCAGATTGATTTCAACTTTCTTTCTAGTGATGATGATGACTTTGACTGGATACAAAAGTTTGCAGAGGGACACATAATCCCTGGACTAGATACAGGTAACAATCATTGGGATAAATACTTCCGATACAAGAAAGAGCTGTTGGTAGCTAACGGTCACTCCAACGTTGGAAAGACCACTGTGATGCTCTACCTGATCATGAATTCAGCTATCCGTCACCAATGGAAGTGGGTACTTTATTCAGCGGAAAACAAAACAGCACTACTAAAGAAAACCCTGATGGAATTCTTAGTGGACCGTAGAATTGATACAATGACCTTCCAGGAGCGTAAGATGGCATTCAACTGGGTGCAGGAGCATTTCACTATCATCAGCAATAGAGAAGTGTACGGATACAAGGACCTCATACTTATGTGTGAAAAGCTGCGCAGGTCACAGCAGGTAGATGCGTTCTTCATAGATCCATATAATGCACTAAAAATACAGATGAGTGGACACAACAACCTCAGCACACATGAATACCATTATGAGGCTATCAGTGAATTTCTAACCTACACAGAAGCTAACGACATGGCAACATGGGTTAACATGCACGCTGCTTCAGAAGCACAGAGACGTAAAGGTCAAGATGGTTTACCTGTAGCACCATACGCTGAGGATACTGAAGGAGGAGGTAAGATGGTAAATAGACCTTCAACATTCATTACGATACACAGAAAGATCCAGCATCCAGAGCACCACATTCGCAGGACCAGTGAGATACATGTGCGCAAGGTTAGAACAACAGAACTAGGAGGATCACCTACACCAATTGATGAGCCATTACTGTTAAAAGCAAACTCAGATCTCACAGGTTTTTATACTAACGATGGAGAAAGATTGTATGCCCCAAAGATATTAACATTAAAGGATCAAAAGGTGATAACAAATTTGGAGTTGTCAGATATAAGATCTAATTTAGACTAGTAATGAGATAGTTATGGCAAAGCGTGGTGCAGTAAAAGCTAAGAAGGTAACAATAGACGGTGTTAATTTCGCCTCTGGATTAGAAGCCTACTGCTACAAAGAACTAAAGAAAGCAGGTATAGACTTTGGATACGAAGCACGTACCTACGATATCTTGCCGAGCACACGCTACACTGGAACCTATCTTAAATCAGTACCTAAGCAAAAGATGATGAGAGACTACACAAACAAAGTATCACGAGGTATAACATATACCCCTGACTTCGTGAGTGACAGTCATAAGTTTATCATTGAGACCAAAGGATATGTTCCTAGTAACCACAGTTTCCCATTAAGATGGAAGCTGTTTATGCACCACTTACAAGCATTAGGTATGGGTGATTACATGTTGTTTATGCCCAGAAACCAAGAACAGGTTAACCACGTGATAAAACATATACTAGATGCTAATAAGAATGGATAAGGACGAGTTATCAAGCTGTTACTTCAGAGGTACATACCGTGCGTCTCAAGCAATAGAAGAACTCTACGAAAAGCTACACACATCAACAGGTGATCCTTTATTAGATGAAGAGATAGTAGTCAAGCTTGTACAAGACTGCATACGTAAAGTCCGCAGCGAGCTAGACATTATCAAAACAGGAGTGAATGAATTTAGTGCAATAGAAAATAAATACGAACGATGAGCAAGAGAGGATACAGCAGCTGCAGCCATTGCAAAGAAAAGATTGATGAGGTACTACGTATCAATGCAAAGCTTTTTACTGAACTAGGGACAGACTGCTCTAGGACAGCATACAAAGAGGCTTGCATACAAGAGCGTAAGAATCTGAGGTCAGTAGCAAGGTACGATCCAGATAAGATTAAGAGATTGCTTAACGACTAACAACAAGAGCATGATCAGGAGAAGAAGACACAGAACATACGTCAGAAGACGTGTGGAAGAACTGCGCATAGAAGTGTTAAATCTAGCACTCAAATTCCCATACTCAAATACAGCAGGACAAAAGCTCAGGCTTAAGTCTTTGTTACTTCATAGCTACGAAGAAAAACTGTTATGTCTCTGATTGATATAGTAATTGCGACTGTGTTAGTATGCACATGGAATGGATATTTGTTTTATAAAATGAAGAAGAACGATGAGTGATTACAACAAATTTGAAGAGGGTCTTAAGTTAGTCGTACTGTACCAAGCTACACTTGAACAGATGGACAACTTTAAAAACACCAATCTCTACAAGCAGAGCATAAAGAAAAACATGAACCGTCTAGAAAAGGACATTGAGCAGGTGATCCGTGGACCAATAGCACAGCTAGATAAAATCAACAGCGACATGTTTACAGATATCCAAGATAAAGTTGAATTGATTCTGGACCTTAGTGCTACTGAGTTAGCACAGCTCAGGCTAGTTGTAGATGACCATAGGGAAGAACAGCTACAAGAATGGCAAAAACAAATCTTAGATAAAGAGATAGATGAGCAGTAAGGATCTAGAACAAATGGTGATGCGAGAATGCTCGTTTCTATCCTACTTCATAGATGAGTATGAGAACGACCTGCGCACACAACCAAACAATAAAGAGCTAAAAGAAATGCTCACAGCAATGAAGGCTAAATGGGAAGCCTACGACAAAGTATACAGATACATAAAAAAAGTATTACCTCAAGATGAAGATTGACCAACCTATAATTAACTACACAACTGAGTACGAAACCCTTAGAATGTTTTTCAAAGAGTTCGCAGCACAAAACAATTTTGTAGACAACAGAAAAAAGGAAAACATAATCATTAAGCATTCTTTCTTTGTAGTAGCAACAGAACTCACCAGCTTATCATTAGCAGCTATAGGTTCAATACTAAATAAAGATCATTCAACTGTTCTTCATGCAAAGAGAAATCATAACGATAACATGAGGTTTCTTTCTAATTACAAGAACATCTACAATAGCATATACAAGAGCTTATGCTTGAACTTAGAAGTATACAGAGACGTAGAAGATGCTGAATCTATAATAGAACTAAAAGAACTTAGATTTAGACTGGTCCAGATCTCGCAGAAGCTTAGAAATACTATGCTTGATGCTAGCGAGTTGAACAGTAAGAATAAGTTATTAATGAATCACAACAAGTCGCTACACGATAGAAACATAAGGCTAGAGAAGGAACTATCAAGAGTCAAGAATTTATTGTGATCCGAAAAAGAATTAATGAGTACCAAAGTGGTACACATTCGTGATTCGCAAATCGCAAATACTCACAACGATGAACCTTAAATTGTCACAAAATAAGGGTAAAAAAATGACAAATAGAGAGATACTACTTGAGATGTACGAGAAACTTTGGAACGCTGACAAGGACAAGTGGACTTGGAATGTGATACTGAAGGACACGCTTGAGAAATTAGAAAAGTGTAAGCACATCAAAAGAGAAGGGGAGAGTTGCAGACTAAACAACAACTGCACCTATCCAGATTGTACACATTAATGATACAAGTAAGGCTATAAATGGATGGTTAATGATACATTATTGCATATCGCAATACGCAATAATTTGCCAGTATTACAGATTATTGGCATTATTAACCTTTAAAACAAAATAAAAATGAAAACAATTAAATTAAACTTTGAAAAGTGGTCAAACGGAGCAAGCGGTGGTACACTTCGTAGAATCTATAACAGAGTATATATC